>Ga0257117_1000697_pt1 | contig 24392 bp, 19 predicted proteins | sample SI112_135mmetaG_FD_190157 | JGI IMG/M metagenome (GOLD analysis project Ga0257117, IMG submission 190157) | Marine microbial communities from Saanich Inlet, British Columbia, Canada - SI112_135m | ecosystem: Environmental > Aquatic > Marine > Inlet | place: Canada: British Columbia | collected... | reverse complement strand
AAGCTTTTGAAATCATTTTCAGACATGAAGATATATTAAATGATTAATATTGGTTGGCCTAGGTACAGGGCCCAAAAAAGAGAAAACCTCAGTTTATTGAGTAGTTACTCCTTTTACTCATCTCCCAGTATACATGGCCATCACTTTGGGGTATGAGTCTACCTATCTATGAAAAAATCACTAGAGGCCATCATAGGCCCGCTAACTTCCTCTGAGTTTATCGTCTCTTATAAAAGTAATACGCCAGTCGTTGTTCACAATATTGGGGACAATATAAAAGAGCTTTGTGAGCTTCCTTTTTTGAGATCATTTGAGTCCATGTTTAATTTTTGGCCAAAAATAGTTGTTGCTTATCTTTCCGGTCTTGCTGATGAAGTGAACTCCAAAGAGGTCAGTGTCATCGAGAGTATGGAGCTTTTTAAGCAGGGAAGAAGTCTTTTATTTAATGATGCAAATGATGTGTCTCCAGTTATCGGTAAATGGGTCGAATCTATCAGAAGAGATCTAGGTCTTTCGAGATTAACCTATGGTCGCAGTCTCATTTATGCCACCCCTGCAGGTTGTGGAACGGATGCCCACTTTGATCAAAACACTAATTTTGTAGTACAAATTCATGGACAGAAAAAGTGGTGGATTGCCCCCAACACAAGTGTTGAAAATCCGCTCACCAGGCATGTTATAGGGGTTCCCGCCGATCCTGAACTTGCAAGTTATGCAGGTGAGCAGATGCCCTCAGAATTTCCAGAAAATGCTACAGAGTATACTCTAGCTCCAGGTTCAATGCTCTTTGTTCCAAGAGGGGCCTGGCACAAAACATCGGCCACAACAGATTCACTATCTCTCAATTTGACCTATACTGCTCCCACTTGGATTGATATTTTGACTACGGCCATGCGTGGTCGTCTTGCCATGTCTAGTGAATGGAGACAAACAGCTGACTTTGTTACAGACGAAAATCTATGTGGTGAGGCCTTAGACAATTTTGATATGCTTTTGTCACAACTTGCTTTCGAGATCCCTGAGTGGTGTGCGGCCCATATACTAGATGCTACAGAAATGGATCAGTTGCCTTCAAATTAAATGAACAGGTGCGGGCCAAGCTGCTTGGGGGGAAACTTGTCCCACACTGTAGTAATTGTGTAATGTCCTTTGTGTTAAGGAATGCTTAAATACTATTACAATCTCTGAACCTTAGCGTCGGAGAAATAGTTAACGATACAAGCGAGATGCTTCTATCGTAATAATTTCAATGAACTAGTAGTACAATATCTTTTTATGACGGATATCACCTAAAGCTATGACAGCAATGCTCCTAACTCTAGGACAAAGGAGTGATAATTTTCTGTGTGGTCAACAAAACGATGGAGGGTGAGATGGACAGGAAGATGGAATTTTTAAAAGTAAGTGATATTTTCGAAAGAAAAGTGATAGCTCTTAAAGCTGATTCTTTTGTTTTCGACGCTGTTAGTATTCTAAATGAATTTAGAATTGCCTCTGCTCCGATTGTGGATGATGATCACAAGGTGGTGGGCTTTATATCTGAAAGTGATTGCATCAAGTCCATGGGAAATTGCTTGTTTTATGATGATGCTAAGGACACTAGGGTTGAGAGCATTATGACTTGTAAGGTACGAACAGCTAATATCAATTGGGATATTTTTGAGCTCGAAACCTTTTTTATTGAAAACCATCTTAGAGCAGCTCCTGTAGTTGACTCTGAAAACAACTTATTAGGAATTGTTTCAAGAAGAGATATTTTAAAAGGGATTCAAAATCTTCTCTCTCAGCGAATTGAATACAAAAGAAAAATTAAAACACCTGTTGAATTGAATCTAACTCAAAAGGTGAAAATGAAAGTGGCCCAAATGAGTTTTAGACGGGAAACACGATTATAGAAGATAAAAAGAGTTTAGCGTTAAGAAGGGTTAACTTTTACATCTAATAATTAAATATAATTTCAGATCATTTTGAGAGATCATAATGGTATGCAAGAAATTATATATATTGGACCAGATCACATATTCTCAGAAGAACTGAAGAAACATCTTCTGAGTTTTGGCCTTGAAAAAGAATTTATTTCTATTGAGCAAAAAAAAGAGGTTTCCTTTGGGAAATTACTGGGACAAATTAAGCACTGCGTGCCATCAGTTTTGATTTTAGATTTTTCTTCTCATTTTCGTGAAATGGAAAAAGTTCTATTATTTCTTTCCAAAATTCATCCCTTTGATCATGCTACGAAAATTTGTTGTTTCAGAGAGGGAACAAGCACTGAGCAAAGAAAATTTCTCTTAGTATCTGGGGCCCACTTTCTTTTTGTTAAAAGCCAAGAGTTTACTCAGCCTCTAGGGTTTATAAGGGCAAAACTGCAACCTGAAAAGCCTATTAATTATTCTAATGTCTTCAAGAAGAAAGTTAATTTACAGCTAGATGCTGTCTGTCCTTTGAGGATTGGATATATGACCAATGAATATATCCGTATTGAAAGTGATTTTCCACTAGGCCTTGAAGAAATCATCCAGTTGCGCACAAGTATCTTTCCTGATTTTCCATTTGAGGCATTTAAGGTTGAAAAAGAGACAAAGGAAAACCTCTATTATCACTACAAGCATAGTTTTGATCTCAGTCATCAAGATGAAAGCCTTTTAGAGAACAAAAGTGAGAAGAAAAAAAAGAGCGAATTCTATGATCTAAATGGAATTAGTGAAAGAATTGAGCTTAGAGATAAAAATCTTGAACTTGGGAAGAAACAGATTGACCAATTTCTTAAAAATGGAAAAGAACAATCTTACAATAAGCGAGAGCGGCTTTTATTTTTTGACCGAGAGGTAGAGTTTCTATCTCATATTCCAAAGGCCTTCTATGGATGCGGATATTCTCTTAGAGGGCATCAAATTTTGGACCCAGATGGAATGTCAATTAAAACAACTAAAGCTTCCATCATCTGTTTTTTTGTAAGAGATGCAAGTGAACAAGAAGTTTTGAAACGTATAGCAACTGAAGTTAAAATCATAGAAGGTTACAATCCGTTTATTATTATTTTTGATCCAGAAGGTTTGTGTCCCCAGTCAATTATGGGGGACCGCATTGTCTATCAAAATGAAAAATTTCAAGCTGGAGAGTTACTCAAATTATTAGATATATTTCATGAAAAAAAAGGGCGTGAAAGAACTCATGATATATCTATAAGTTCCTATGAAAATGAGTCCCGCCATTTCTTCAATAAATACCTTCCTAGCAGTGTTGGATTTATTTTTCTATCAATAAATATTTTAGAGATTTGTGAATATTATGTTTATTTTTCTTGTGATCGGGATTTGGCCCAAGATAGCTTTATTCAAATCAAAATACTGGAAAGAGAACTAACCCTTACAATAGTGAAAATGGAAAATTTTAGTGGCAGTGACAATGAGTTCTTTTATAGAGGGCTTATTAACAATTTAGAGGATGCTAAAGCAAACGAAATCAGAAAGTTTATAATGAATGACCAAGATTTTGATTAACCTATCGAAATGATCAATTTTCAATCCCTAGAATATTAAGCTATAATGTGCCATGGAATGCATTTTAAGATTGAGGGAAAACCATGAGTGAAGATAAAAAGAGACAACCTGTTGGAGAGTTGGCAATTCGGACCCTGGCAATGCCGGCAGATACTAATCCGGCCGGTGATATTTTTGGAGGTTGGGTGCTCTCTCAGATGGATATTGCAGGAGGACTAGTCACTAAAAAAGTGGCAGGAGGAAGAACTGTAACTGTGGCCGTGGATAGCATGACTTTTCATCTTCCCGTTTTTGTTGGGGATACAATTTGCTGTTATGTTGAAATTCTAAAAGTAGGCAACACTTCTATAAAAACTAAAATTGAAGTCTGGGCCAATCATCAATATGAGCAGGATAGGGTGTTAGTCACCGAAGGTGTGTTTACTTACGTCGCTGTATCTTCAAAACGTAAACCCCGCCCCATTGATAGTGAGTATTCTTAGGACGCGTTTTCAACTACCTTTTAAAAGGTTCCAACTTCAATTTTGAAATGCGGTCATTAAATATTTTCACGCCTTCTTTTTGACCGTCACCCATGCGCCACCAATGTTGAAGGCTCACTGAGTTGGGATGCAGGAGTAATTTACTAGGCTTGCCATTGTTGTACAATTCAGCGGCTAGTTGTTGGTCAACTCCAGTGGACCAAATGCTTAACTCATCAATTTCTCCTTCAAAGAAATGACCTTTTCCATTGAATGAGCCAATCATGGAGGGGAAAGTTCCAAAGCCTGCAAACTTACTTTTGTGTTCACGTTCTAGGTCGCCATCGACAAATAATTTGAAGACGCCATTTTGGTAACTCCCAATAACCTGGTGCCAGTTTTCATCATCGTACTCACTTCGGCATTCAATTGAGATATATTTTTTGCCATCAGAGATTCCAAGAATTACCTTTCCCTTTTTAAGTGACAGGTTAAATGCACTACCTGCCTTTCCAGTCTTATGTATATTAATTAGCCTTGACTCGTGTTGGTTTTTTTCAGTACGAAACCAAAGAGAGATTGCAAAATTATTCTTATCAATATTTAGCTCACTTCCATTTAAAAACTGGTAGCTTTGTTTCTTTGATAGTTTTAGCCATTTTTGGTTTTTTATATCCATTTTTTCAAAAGGCCTTTCTTTTGTTGCTAGATCATAAGAAGTAGTTACTCGCCTGGCATGTCTAACTTTTTTATTAAGCGAGATATTGACTAGCCTGGAGTATTTATTTATTTTTGCTTTCGTTTTGATGATTTGTTTTTCAAGTCTTGCCTTCTTTCTCTCTTTCTCAGTATCCTTCCATTTGTCCATCAAACCTCTTAGCTTTTGGGTGTATTTATGAACATTGGCCTGGTATTTGAGTGCCCTTTTTTCTTCTCTGTGAATAATTTTGACATGAGAAGTAAAGATCGTTGTAAAAGGGTGGTGGATAGATTGAAAGCTGGTGTCACCAGAAATTCTTGCTTCATAATCAGTCAGTCGAAACAAGTTGACCTTTTTGGGAGTAATTTGAGAGCCCAGTAGGTTAATTCCCCAAAGGCCCTTGGAATTTATCGCAGGGTCATCAATGACTCTTCCAGACATACCACCACACTGAGTAATGAGATCTATGTTGTAACCTCTTTCTTGTAACTCACTCTTACAAAGACCATCAAGGAAATCGAAAGAATAGAGATACTGAATTTGGTTGTTTTCTTCTTCTACTACTTCTACTTCTTCTTCTTCACCTTCACCTTCACCTTCTTCCGTTACTTCCACCTCTATTTCATCCACTGGTGGAAGAATAAGAGTTTCACCTTCAGGATTAGTGTTGGTGTCAGTGTTAGTGCCCGTTGTGGAGGGGGGACTATCTCCTGTAGGCGCATCTTTTTTCGAACCAAAGCAGCCCTGGAAAATAATGATGAAGCAAAACAAAATATATTTATTAGCATTTTTCATAACGTTTCATCTCCTAATTATATTATCGGTTAGTCCGAGAAGTTAAGAAATGAGTTAAGTCAATTAGGTAGTTAGGATGGATCAGTTAAAGAAAGTTATAAATTTTAAAGAATCTCCAGCATCTGGCGCATACGAGATATTCCATAAAATTGCTGAGAATTTCATCTTTTTTCGCTGGGTGTACTTCAAAAATCGGCCTAGAACGACTTTTCTTTTAATTAGGTCATGTTTAATTACAGGGCTTTTATTTACTACCTATTACACCCTTTTTTCTCACTTTAGATTCATTTTAATGGGTATAGACATACATCCAGTGCTTTTTTTCGCCACAATGGCCATAATTGGCTACTGGAAGATGTGTGATAGTTTTTATGAAAAATCAAACTACTGCTCCAATTTATACAATGAAATTTATCGAGAAATAGGGCATGGAAATTGGGACTCATCTAGGATCCTGTCTATTAATTTTAGTGGCCAACTTCTAACACTGGATTTGTGGGGACATCGAATTTATTCCAAAATCTTTATCGAAACTCTTAATGATGCAATTTTCTGGGCCAGTACTCAAGGTGGAAATGAAGATTACTTGCGAGGCAAACAAATTGAAGATTTTATTGAATTAGCAAACAAGGGGGAGCTTGCTATTAATGAAGTTCGCAATTTACTGGAAGCTTACAAAGAACACTATAGGCAAAAGCTTGAAAACAGTAGCTCTGTTTTACCCTTCAATCAGGCCGCTTAATAACCCTCTCCACTATTAACTAAAAGACAATGAAGCTCATTAGTAGTGCTAATGTGTTGCTGCAAGTAGTAATAATTTGATCTACTTAATTCACATTGATATTTCTTGGCGGGAGAAAAGCTAACAACAAAGAACCAGTCAGGAGAACAAAATGAAAACAACCATCTTAACAATTTTATTTACAGTACTCACTTTCAACGCAAGCGCTGAATCAAAAATCATTGCTCAATATAATTTTGCAATTCATGAAAAAAGTGATGATAACATCAGACCCCATTTCTCTCTTTACAACGCTTCCCTCACTAATGATGGAAAATTTCAAGTTGCAAAGGCCATTACTCTTGATAGTGATAAAGAACTTATCCTAGCTGAAAAAGATCTCTCTGATTCCGTTTTTCAACTTTTATTAATGGACGCAAAAGTTCTTTCAAATGCAAAAGTTTTAGAAACCTATGCTGGAATTGTTTGCATGATGATGCCAGGACCTGGTGCTTTCTATGACAACCTTTTGGTTGCTCGTAATTATGGATTTGATACAGGATTTGCAGGGGCCTTAGAATTAATTGATGGACCTTCAGGATGCTGGTTGGCACACCAAACTCACCCACAATTTGATCACAACCGCACAGGTGCAGCCATTTTAAAAAGATCTTTTAGACTACTGACACTTGAATTACTTTCTGAGCTTTAATAACAAAATGCCCCTTCCCAGGGGCATTAGTTTTCATCACCTTTTACAACATTTTGACTTCTACAGAATGCTTGAACTCAGAATCTGTATCAAATTTTATTTTATAGTCCGCCTCAGTACTAATGGCCTTAAATTTAAGGATAGACTTTACACTGTAGCGACCTTTCTCTGCTAGCTTAAACTCATAAACTTCATATTGGTCCCCTGTCAGTTGTTTTGCTTTTTTAAAGTTGAGTTTCAATTTCCTGGTGCTGACATACTTTATATCTTGGTGTTCGACACAAACACTCGTTGTATCGTAATATCCATCGACCCATTCTTCTCCCCAGTCGATACAATCTCCAATAGCATTTGTTTCTATACAAATCGGCGAATAGTGGCCTTCGACCCAATGTTCAACAGTGTCGTACCTGACACATTCATTGCGGTAGTAATCCAGTTGGAAATAAATTTTAATTTTTTCTGGAGAGTCACTCCCACGAAAAATTCGATAGCTCTTGTCTCCAGTGGCGTGGGAGATATTTCCTATTTTGATTTCCTTACTGTCTAGACTCACATCATATTCTGCAGCGGCTCCATTTAATGATAGTAATAATCCTAATGAAAAACTCATTAATTTAAAAACACCCATTTTTTCTCCTTTTTAGCTTAATTGATTTTGACTCTTTTAGAGCAAAAACCAGACCAAAAAAACTTTTGTTGAAACACGCACTTAATGCGTTAGGAGGTGCTGATTGCCACTAACTTTTGACACTGGAATCTAGAAAAGGGTGTCACCTAAGATTGTGCTGAGATAGGGTGCCATTCTTTTTATAGAGGTTGGGCATGTACGAGAAAGGACTCGGTGTGATTTTCTAGAGAGTCTTCTTCCAAAAAATTCGGTCCTTTTTTTGCCTAAAACCTTTGCCACCACTCTCTTGGTCTGTTTTCTACCAAATACACGTGCCATCACATTATAGGGATCAATATAGCCGACCTTTTTTTCAAGCCCTGCTTGTGAGACTAATTGATTAAACTCTCTTATATCCCCATCTAGTATAAACAGAGATCTTTGGAAATTTAAAAACTCAACAGGCAAGTCAATACCGATTTCGATGGCCTCTTCTAAGAGAATTTCCACTCTCTTTAGAACTGGTGCTGATTTCCAGCTCTTTTCCTTTAGGGCCTTTTTTAGAGCTTGTCTCATGGAAGGCTCAATATTAACTAGCTCACCAAGAGTTCGTACAACCCTTTCGACACTTCCCAGTGTGGCCATCTCGGTCAAGTATATAAATGATTTTTGAGATTTCTTACCCATTTGCCAGGCATTTCCAAAATCGATAAAGGTAATTTTAAAAGGAGGTTTTCCTCCAGGGATGAGTTCTACAAAGGCGTTCCCTGCGTGAAGATCACCGTGAAAAAAACCCGGATCTTCAAAAACGGCCATGCTAAACCAATGAGAAAAAATTGTATCGAGAATTTGTTTTTTGAGGATAAAATCTTCGACTGATGATGTCCTAAAGGCCTCACCAGCTTTTATGGGGGTCAATTTCTCAAGAGGAATTCCCCCTGCTACTTTTTGAACCATAGTATTCTTTGTTGGTCTTATAATTCCGTCGTCCACATACTCACTGACATAAACTCCTAGGTCAGCTCTTTGATAGACAGGTTTTGCAAGGTCCATATTTTGGGCCTCGATTCTAAAATCGATTTCCATTTCAAGTGTTAATCGAAGTTTTTTAACAATATTTGAATAAGTCGGGTGATCTCCAAAAGTATCTTCAAAAACTGCAATCTCTTTTTCAATTTGTTCTTGAATACCTGGCCTTAAGACCTTAACAACCACTCTTTCTCCAGTGCTTTTAAGGGTGCCAATATGAACTTGTCCAATGGTTCCTGCAGAAATGGGAGTTTCGTTAAATTCTAGAAATACATCGGCAATCTTTATACCGAGGTCTTGCTCGATAATTTGTCTTGAAAGTTTTCCATCAAAAGGTTTTACATTGGATTTAAGAAGCTCAGCGGCTTCTTTAAGCTCAGGATCTTTTATCATTGATGCTGATTGCTGGAAAAATTTTTGAAGAGCAGGACCAGCATTTTGAAGGACCGCTGCAATTTGCTGTGATTTCTTAGCATCTGCTCGAAGTCTTAAACTATCAATAATAATTTTTTTCTTTTGGGCCAGAGGCATTTGCTTAAAATAATTTAAAAAGAGTTTTTCCAGAAGATCTGGTCTTTTTAACTTAGGTCCATAACTTTCAACATTTGAAATTGAGGCAACAGCATCTAATTTGGTAAAATCAATATCAGCGAGTGCACTTTCCATGATTTGATCAGAAATCTTGGAAATACCGGGAACACTTATAGGTAAAGACATTTTCTTAGCAAGCAAACGCACACTTTGTGAGTTGACTAATTCGGCCCCTGGAGCTGCATCAATAGTTTCTAGAAGCGCTTTAACATTTTGATTGTCGAGGCCGGGTATTTGTGAGGCCTTTAAGACTTTATCTCTGTAGGGCCCATCAGAGAGCCTTTCAATAAGCTCAGCATTGTCTTCAACTAATGTTACTAGTTTTGATGTTTCAACAGGTTCAGTGGAAGTGATTTCTATGAAGCTTGCAACTGCCGTTCGCAGCTTTGTAGCATCCTCTGCCAATTGGGTTTCATCGCCAATCGAAGTCGTGGAAAATAGCAAGCTGACCAGTAGTGCTAAGGCCATATATCTTTTCAAAATTCTTCCTTTTATGTCATCCCTGAAGGCTATTTAGTACTTGTTTTATAGAGTGAAAATGAATCATCACATATGAGTAAAAATTACTTGTAGATTTTCATTAAGAAGATTTGTTGAAACGTATGATGCGTCGCGCAGGTGGCTGTGAATGGTATTCTTATTGACTTGCCCCATCATTTTACTTAGTTTATTATTCACAATTCTTTGGGAGACACAAAATGAGAAATCAGCTCTTTTTACTAATAGCACTTGTCACAATACCTCTAAGCTCTATGGCGAGTACACTTGATTTAAAAATTGAAATCAATGTGGCAGGGCATGACGATATCGAATTTTTCTACAAAAATGCTGATGTATTAAAGTCTCATGGTTTTGTTACCTACAATGGGAAGTGGGATTATCTGTGGGCCAGAAAAGTGATGACCGGGATTAAGCTCGAGGGTAATAAATACAAATTTGGCATGGAAGAGATGGATGTGACTCTTAGTAAAAGTGAAATAGGTGGCCAAAAGCTTTGTGTCAGAACTGAGCTGGGAGACGGCGCCATTAAGTCTTGTACCCAAGTGATTCAAGGGCAAGAGCAAATTTTGATCTACGATACTAGCAATGGTCAGCACTGGGATATAGACGGTGTGATTACTTTCACCGTTAGAGACTAATTCCTGCAAAAGAAACCTTTAGGTTTTTCCAATTAACTTATTGTGAATGAATGATCCTTCGTGTTAAGAAAGGTCATAAAAAATGTATATTTAAGAGGATTTAGATGATTAGTACCAATAATGTTGCCCTGGGTTTTGGGGGACGAAAATTATTTGATGATGTGAATATAAAGTTTACCCCTGGAAGATGCTACGGGCTGATTGGCGCCAACGGTGCTGGAAAATCTACCTTTCTCAAACTGCTATCAGGTGAAATAGAAGTCCAATCGGGGACAGTCAGTATCACCCCTGGACAAAGAATATCCGTATTAAAGCAAGATCATTTTGCCTTTGATGAATACCCTGTTCTTCAAACAGTAATTATGGGCAATGAAAAACTCTACGGTATTATGAAAGAAAAAGATCTTATTTATGCCAAAGAAGATTTTTCAGAAAGTGATGGAATCAAGGCCTCTGAACTTGAAGCTGAATTTGCCGAGATGAATGGCTGGGAAGCAGAATCTGAGGCAGGCGTAATGCTAGCAGGTCTTGGTATTGGTGTTGAATACAATGATCTATTAATGAAAGAGTTAACGGGCGGAGAAAAAGTAAAAGTGCTTCTAGCTCAAGCTCTTTTTGGTGCTCCCGATATTCTACTTTTAGATGAGCCCACCAACCATTTAGATATTAAAGCAATTGATTGGTTGGAAAAATTTCTTTTAAACTTTAAAAATACTGTGGTTGTTGTTTCGCACGATAGGCACTTCTTAAATAAGGTCTGCACTCATATGGCAGATATCGATTTTGGTAAAATTACTACCTATGCTGGAAATTATGATTTTTGGCGAACATCGAGCGAGCTTGCCCAACGTCTTCGAAGTAATGAAAATAAAAAAGAAGAAGACAAAGCAAAAGAGCTCAAGGCCTTTATTCAAAGATTTAGTGCCAATGCTTCCAAGTCAAAGCAGGCCACTTCAAGGCAAAAGCAATTAGAAAAATTGCAATTAAATGATCTGCCAGTTTCGACTCGTAAGTATGCTTTTGTAAATTTTGTACCCAAAAGAGAGGCCGGAAAAGATATTCTTAAAGTTGATAGACTCTCTAAGAGTATTGACGGGATCAAAATACTTGAAAATATCTCTTTTACTATTCACAAGGGAGATAAGGTTGTCTTCTTAAGTGATAATGATCTGGCGAAGACGACACTTTTTCAAATTCTCTCCGGCGAACTGAAGGCCGATAGTGGAAGTGTCGATTGGGGAGTAACTACAACAAGGGCATATCTTCCCAGTGATAATGCCGAGTACTTTAAAAGTGGTGAGTTAGATCTTATTAACTGGCTTAGACAATACTCTGAAGATAAATATGAATCTTTTGTTCGTGGATTTTTAGGGAAAATGCTCTTTTCTGGAGAAGAGGCGCTTAAGAAAACCAATGTACTTTCTGGTGGGGAGAAAGTACGTCTGATGCTTTCAAAGATGATGCTCTCTGGGGCCAACGTATTAATTCTCGATGGACCAACAAACCATCTCGATTTAGAGAGTATTACCTCTTTCAATGATGGGCTTGTTAGATACAAAGGAACTGTTTTATTTGCCTCCCATGATCATGAATTTGTTCAAACAGTGGCAAATAGAATTATTGAAATTCAAACCACCCTTACTGCTGATGTGGAAACGACATTTGATAAGTATTTAGGATTCGAATAGCTTATGGACGGCATTAAGGTTCCCATTAAAGAGCTCAACTTCAGTTTTTCAAGAAGCTCCGGAGCTGGTGGCCAAAATATCAATAAAGTGAATTCCAAGGCCACATTGAGATGGAATTTAGCAGCATCAAAAGTCTGCTCCAAGGCCATGGCCGAGAGGTTTATCTCAAAATTCTCACGTTATGTTTTAGAAGACGACATTGTTATGATTTCAAGCCAGCGGTTTCGAAACCAAGCGAGAAATATTGCAGACTGTATAGAAAAACTAGAAGTGATGCTCACAAGCGTGAAAAAGGCCCCCAAAAAAAGAAGGGCAACCAAACCTACAAGAGCATCCGTTGAAAAAAGGCTCAAAGTAAAAAAGGGCAAATCTCAACTCAAGAAAAATAGAAGGAAATCAACTGATTATGAATAAACCATTTGCACCATCATGTGAGAGAAATAAAGATGCCATCTTAAAGATTCTCAAACAATATATCACCAGTGATGACCACAGACTGCTCGAAGTGGGCTCAGGTAGTGGTCAACACGCCGTACATTTTGCTCCCGAGTTTAAAGATCTTCAATGGGTAACAAGTGATGTGAAATCTAATCATGATGGAATTAAGCAGTGGCTCAAGTCAGCTAGAATCCCCAATATCCACGGGCCACTAGATTTTGAGTTAGGCGTCGATGAATTTCCAAGACAGATATTCAACCTTGTTTTCACCGCCAATACTTTTCATATTCTCTCTTGGAAGCAAGATAAGAGTTTAATGAAAATGTTTGGCAACAGACTTCGCGAGGGAAGCCAGGTTTTTATCTACGGCCCCTTTAATTACGATGGGAAATACACATCAAAGAGTAATGAAGATTTCGATATGTGGCTCAAAGATCAAGACTCAAAAAGTGCCATTCGAAATTTTGAAGACGTCAATAGTTGCATGGTCAAAAATGGATTCAAGCTGACCGCTGATCACGAAATGCCGGCCAATAATAGAATGCTCGTTTACACTAGATTAGAATTTGTAAAATAATCTCTTACTGCCCTTTTGTTTTTGTTTTCCTTTTTGTTGGGTGTTGGCATTTGCCCTTGCCCTCCCACATCGGTTTAGACTTGTCGTTTGAATCTTAAGATCATGACTAAAAATAGAAAAAAATATTTTCTTGGTACTAATATTTATAGCTTTAAAGAACTGTGTTCTTATAGATTTTATCTTGGGTGGGCAAGGGCAAATGCCAACACCAATAAAAAGGAAAAGGGAAGGAAAAAGGAAATTGCCCCTGTAATTTAATTATAGATATAAATGGGGGATGACCATGCCCTTTGACCTGCAAGAGAAGTGCAGTCATCATCTTTCGATGTTTTGTGACCACCAGTACAGAGCGTAACCTTTTTACAATTGACCTCACTGCACTTGATTCCACCCACTCCAATGACGGGAGTTTTCTCTTGAATTGCCCTGACATAATATAGTGAGGGACGATCACCTTTTATGAATAGAGCGTCTGTAAAATGAGCGCTACAAAGGCCTGCATTTTTTGGACATTTAATTGTCTTCCAAGGATCTTCAATGAGATCTCCCACGTATTCACCTTTAGAAATTTTTGGGGTTATTTTTATCACCCCTATTCGAGCAATGGCATGTCTTTCACTGCTAGGGTTAAAACATTCTCCTCCACATAGGGATTTTTGCTTCTTCTTTGAGAGGGGATGATTATCAGGGCAACCTGGTTTTTGAATTCTGGCACCAACTGCCTTAACAAAGAATTGAGGGTTTTCTTTGAGGGTTAACTCACTTCCCATAGGGAGAGTTGTATCTCCTTCAGTGATGTTAAAGTAAAGTGACATCCTTACTCCCGATGTTGCATAGACATTTCGATTTTTGATAGACTCCCATAGCTGATCTCTATCATTTGAGCTAGCATGGACTGCAATTAATCCTCCAGTAGTGTAAACACTACTTTGGCGGTTGATATCAAGTATCTCAAATGGTGACATCTTTTTTAATTTGTCCATGGGGATCCTGACTGACTCGTATCCCTTGGGTTTCTTCTCACCTTTAATCATTTCATCCAAGCTCTTAGTCCTAGGTCCATAGGTGTCGGTAAAAAAGTGGCGTTTGATTTCTTTATAGCCTGTTCCGCCTCTGGCCGAGTGATTGTCACTGGAGCCAATAAAACCAAACCTTCTAAATCTAAAGCGCTTTGACTTTGGCCTTCCTGCACTGGCCAGTATATTTTGGGCCGCCCCTTTCGGCCTATAGTGAAAGGCAGGACTGTAACAATCTCTGCAAACCCCGCAGTCTTTCCAATCCTCACTGGTGCTCCAAGGAATTGCTAAGTGACCAGCTACTCCCATAGCGAGGTAGTCTTTCTGTGCCTTTGTTATTCTTGTTTTACAAAGTTGAGAGTGGAGATCAATACATCTTTCTTTGATGAGCAGACCTGCTCTATGACAGCATGGTTCAAATTGCGAGGAAGGTTTTGGGCAGGTGAGCTCTTTTGTTTTGGGATTGACCGTAACCGAGCGAAAATTTCGATAAGTTTCAGAAGCGCCATGTCCGGAATAAATTTCTAATAGGTACTGGATATCAAAATCAAACTGACCTGAATTAATTTGGTCATTAAAATCAAAACCCATGGGGGTGTAATAACCCCAGCTCATGCCGTGGGGTATAACCGTAAACTCTGAGGAGGTTTTTTTGAGCTTAGCTATAAGCTCACGGGGTGTCTTTGCTACCTCAAGGCATTTACCATTTTTATTAGGCCTTGATCCATCGTCAGTGCAAGCTTTTCTTGCTTTGAGTTTTCTTTGATAGGCCAAAAATTTCATATAAATGGGAAGATTTTTGAAGTCTCCGAATATAGTTTTTAAAATTAACTTTCCACTGGGGGACCAGGTTTGAATACCAGACTTAAGTGGTTCTGAAGATATTGCGCTTCGTGGAAGATCGCCAGAATTTAGAGATTTAAAGACTACATTTTGATGGCCGTAGTGATTTTTTGCCTTCTCTCCCACATGAGTCCATTCAAATCCAGCAAATGCTGTTAGTGACTTTCCATTTCTAGGGTTTATTTTTCCGTCACACTTATTTAATCGGTTAATAATAGATTTCCATTTTTTTGGAGATGATGATTCAGCATGATCTGTAAGGGAGAAGAAATCAATTTCAGAGCAGTACTGGGCAAAGTCACATGCGTCTTTAACAGTGTGAGGGCCATCTCCATTGAGTATAGGTAGATTTGATATGAAAGCATCTGCTGATGCAGTGGTGTGCACATGAAAATCACCAAAATAGATTTCAGCATTTACTTGGGCGGTAGAAATAAAGAGCATTGTTGCTGCCGCAACTAACTTTACAGCATAGGACATAGATTGACCTCACGGATTGCAATTTAATGTTAACTAAGACTAACAACTGTTTAATTGCATCACTAGAGTCACTAATTAGAATCTAATCTACTTAATTTAAAAATAATGCTCCAAAGATATTACTAGGTATTGTGGTGAATGATATTCGTAACTGTTCGGAATTTTTGTAATTTCTCTATAGTTTACATTTTTATACACTTAATTACCCAATTGTTGTAACACTGGCCTTTTGGTAGGTTAGCGAATTTTTCAAACACCCAAAATCTTTCAAGGGAGATCAAAGTGAAATTCATCTTATTGTTTATCGGCCTTAGTATCTTAATTTCTGGATGCTCCAGCATCAGTAAAGAGGAGTGCCAAACAACAGATTGGTTTTTGAAAGGGCAAGAACTCGGCTCTCTTGGAAAATCTAGCAGTAGGGCCAAGAAAAATATGAAGGTGTGCCAGGAAAAGGGAGTCTCCCCCAATTTGGCCCAGTTCAGAAAAGGTTATGAGGAAGGACTAGCTGACCACTGCTCATATGATAACGGAAAAATTCTAGGAGAGAGTGGAAAGAGTAGTAGTTTATTTTGTAAGGGAAAGCTTAAGTCTAATTATATAAATGGATATAGGGTTGGTCTGAAAAGTTTTTGTAGCGCCGAAAATGGAAGATCTGACGGTGAGCAAGGGCTGGGTATGAATAAATTATGTCACTTGTCTTCTGGTACCGGTTATAGAAAGGGCCATTTTGTCGGACTAAGAAGGTTTTGTAGTTTTGAAAATGGTCTGATGGATGGTAAAAATGGGAGAGAGGCCCACTCATCTTGTAGAGCTAAAGTTGGAAGAGATTATATTCGTGGGCACCTCGTTGGAGCGAAAGCTTATCAACTGCAACGTCTCTTGCTAGGAAATAGTAGGGATAATACCGCACCTGCTAACCCGGCAGATGCTTACAAGCAAATTCTTAACTCTAAAGCTAACAGCTGCATTTCTGATTTTAGTTGCAGGGATACTGATAGGTGTGAAGAAAACAAATGCGTAAAAAGTGGAATTAAATGCAATTTTAGAAGGGATTGTGAATTTGAAGGGCGTTGCGTGAAAGATACTTGTAAGTACTAGCTTTTTCACTTTGTTTTGCATCTATTTCCTATTATTCTTGTGTCCAGAAGAGGAATCTTTTTGGAATTCTTATGAATTGGCATCTTGAAACTATAGAGCAAACACAAAAATTACTTTGCACCGGAGCTGTAAGTGGACTGACGGATTCCCAAGTTTTACTGGCACGAAATCAGCATGGGGCGAATATCCTACCTGAGGTCCCTGGTAAAAAAATTACTTCCATGATTTTTGAACAATTGGCCAACTTTATGATCATTGTATTGATCGCTGCGGCCATAGTCAGTGCTCTGATGGGAGAGATTCACGACAGTCTTGTTATCTTATTTATTGTTGTGCTCAATGCAGTAATTGGTGTCGTGCAAGAATACCGTGCTGAAAAAACATTACAGGCCTTAAAAGAAATTATCACGCCCACAGCTATTGTCATTAGAAATGGTGAAAAAGAGAAAATTCCAACCGAAGAGTTAGTTCCAGGTGATTTGGTAATGCTCGAAGCTGGTGATAGCGTTCCTGCTGATCTTAGACTCAGTGAAATTCACTCACTTAAAATCGATGAAGCAACCCTTACAGGTGAGTCGGTTCCTGTTGAAAAAAACACGACTCTACTCATAAGTCGTGATTTACCAACTGCAGACAAAACCAATATGGCCTTTAGTGGAACCTCTGTTACCTATGGTAGAGGGCGAGGATATGTCACCTCAACTGGGAGTGACACTGAGTTTGGAAAAATCGCTCACTTGCTCTTAAGTGAACAAAGGGTGAAAACACCACTCCAGCAAAGATTAGATAAGTTTGGAAAAAAGCTAACTATTTTTCTGATCTTGTTATGTATTTGTGTATTTATTCTTGGAATTCTTAGGGGAGGAGATCCTCTTCTTATGTTTTTGACAGCGGTCAGTTTAGCGGTGGCGGCCATCCCTGAAGCGCTTCCTTCTGTCGTCACTGTTTGCCTGGCCATAGGGGCCAAGGTTTTAGCTAAGAAAAAGGCGCTCATTAAAAATTTGCCTGCAGTTGAAGCACTTGGTTCAGTGAGTTTTATTTGCTCTGATAAAACCGGGACCATAACTAAAAATGTGATGCACGCAGAAGATTTTTTTATAGGCGAAGACTCCCTATCAAATGAATTTTGGCACGCTATTTGTTTAAATAACGACACTCAATTCAAAGCAGGTGAGTTCTTTGGGGATCCCACTGAGGTTGCCTTGATTCGAGGTGCTATCTCCCATGATCACAACCCACAAGACGTTCAACATAAATTTCCAAGATTTTTAGAAATTCCTTTTGATTCTAAAAGAAAATTAATGAGCACACTTCATAAGTTCAGAGACGGTCCAGGAGTTGGTTTTCTTATTACCAAAGGGGCCCCTGAAGTACTATTACCTCTTTGTGGTGCACATAGTTTACTTAAAACGGCAGACAAAATGGCGGCCAAGGGGCTTCGAGTTTTGGCCTTTGCGCGGAAGGATTTAAATTGTGATGACATCTCTTGTGGAGAGTTAAAAGAGGGAGAAGTTCATCAGCTTGAAACAAGTCTTGGGTTTTTGGGGTTAGTGGGACTCATTGACCCTCCTAGAGAGGAAATTAAACAAGCCGTTACCCATGCGAAAAGTGCTGGTATTACTCCTGTGATGATAACTGGAGATCACCCTTTAACAGCAAAAACCATCGCTCAAAGAGTGGGAATTATAGATTGTGATGACCAACTTGTTTTAACGGGAGCCGAGTTAGATAAAATTAGTGATGAAGATCTGAAAGGTGAGATTACAAATATCCGGGTATTCTCTAGATGTTCTCCTGAACAAAAAATTCGCATTGTAAAAACCCTGCAATCCCTTGGTGAACATGTTGCCATGACAGGGGACGGAGTTAACGATGCTCCTTCACTAAAAAGAGCTGATGTTGGTATTGCGATGGGAATAACTGGCACACATGTGGCAAAAGAAGCTGCTGCTATAACTCTACTTGATGATAATTTTGCCTCTATTGTTAATGCTGTTAGAGAGGGAAGGCGAATATTAGCTAATATCAAAAAGTTTATTCAGTTCGCACTTACGGGTAATACTGGGGAAATAATAACGATTCTTATGGCACCCGCCTTTGGCCTTCCTATTCCTCTTCTTCCTATTCATATTTTGTGGGTCAATTTGGTCACAGATGGTCTGCCAGGTCTGGCCCTTGCCGGTGAAATTGAAGAGGAAGGAATTATGAGTACTCCTCCCAGAAGTTCTAGTGAAGGGCTACTTACAAAACGCTCGCTGATTCACGTTGTATTTTATGGTTCAGTTGTGGGGGCCTGTACATTGTGGGCGGCCAGTATTGGATATAAGCAGGACGCACTGACCATGCAAACCATGGCATTTAGCGTCCTTAACTTTTCCCAACTTTTATTAGTCATGGAGCTTCGATTTGAGCGCTGGAGCGTATTTAATTTTGCTAAAATGCGCTCTAACATCTCCATTCATCTCGCTTTTTACATCTCCTTTGCCATTGTTTTATTTGGTCTATATGTGCCTATGGGGCAAAAGCTTTTTAAATTGAGAGCTCTAAGTCCTAGGGAGCTGTGTATCTGTATTGCCATTTCTACAATTGTTATTTGGGTCTTCGAGCTTGAAAAGTTTCTCCAGAAGAGGGTGTTTCTTGTGAAATCTTAATTTTAGCTGCACTGGGTTTTGAAACGTCCACACACCTTAAAGTCACATGACAAATTTGCAATAAGAGGGTATTTTTTAGCTTATTTGTAGGGTGAAAAAGTATGGCGATAGAACTAATTGGAACTAAAATTCATAAATCTGGAGAGGTAGTTAAATCATCTCAAAAGTCAGTGAGTGTGGCCTGTGAAGAGGCACTACAAATTTCTATCAATGAAATTCCCTATACCATAACTATGAGAACGCCAGGTGCTGACTGTGCTTTGATTCAGGGCCTTCTTTTTACTGAAAATATTTATCACGGTACTCCATTAAAGCTCAGCTCTTATGATTTTGATGATCAAAAAAATCCCACTCACATAAATGTTGAAATAGCTGAGGATCAGCTACTCAAAGATATTTCCGGCAATAGAACTTTGATTTCCTCATCGTCGTGTGGTTTTTGTGGAAAAAAAGACTTAAAAGATATAGAGCTTAGGGGCGCTCCTATTGTGGACTCAGCTTCCATTGCTTTCAAACATATTCAAGTTCTCTTTGATGAGATCTCCTCTCATCAATTGATTTTCAGTGAAACAGGTGGAGTTCATGCAGCTGCACTTTTTTCCAAGGAGCAACAGCTTCTTTCTATCTATGAAGATATCGGAAGACATAACGCCGTCGATAAAGTGATTGGCAACGTACATAAAGATGGAAATCTCAGTGAAGCAAAAATTCTTTTGATCACTGGTAGGGTTTCCTATGAAATATTGGCCAAGGCCTTTAGAGCAAAAATTCCCATAATTTTGGCGATCTCTGCACCTACTTCACTTGCTGTTGAAATGGCGGTTGATCTGGGAATTACCATTGCAGGTTTTTGTAGAGAAAATAGCGCCACCGTTTATAGTCATCCAGAAAGAATCCTTTGGGGAGAGCAGTAATGTCGAATAATTTAAGTTTTTTAGCTAAAAAAAATGGTCTCAAGCATTCTATTGCTGAAAAAATTCATAGTAATTCAGCTCTGGGTGATGCCACCACCTTTGGCGCCAATTCTTTTTATGACTTTTTAAAACCTGGCAGTGAAAAAGTGAAAGCGCGCCTATGTAATGGAACGGCCTGTCTGATGGGAAGTGAGAATCAGAAAATAAAAAGTGAGCTTTTAAAATCTTATGATCAAAGTGAAATTGGGCATGTTAGCTGTCTTGGTCATTGTGGTCGAGGCAACTCTTATATGGTGGGTGATGAAGTCATATCCTTAAGTGGTGAGACTACCTTCAACGATGCTCGTGGCAGTGAGGGGATTTTACTAGGGCCTCAGCTACCAAACCACAAGATTTCGGAGAGTATTAAACTAGCACTGACTAAGAGCTCTGGTGAGCTTTTAGAGGAAGTCAAAAAAAGTGGCATTAGAGGAAGGGGAGGGGCAGGTTTTCCTATGGCCTTTAAACTAACGGCTGCGAGTGTTGAACAATCATGTGAGAAATATGTTGTTTGTAATGCGGATGAGGGAGATCCTGGATCTTACTCTGATAAATACCTACTGGAAAACAGGCCTGATCTTGTTTTATTTGGTCTGATGATATCTGCAAAAATTATTGGCGCGAGTACAGGGATTCTCTATATTCGAGCAGAATATCCGAACTCTATGGATATGATGATAGAAACCATAAAGCAGTGGGAAAAAGAAGGTTTTCTAGGAGATAATATTCTCGGCACTGGTTTTAATTTTCAGGTTTTTAGTATTGTGGGAGCAGGCTCCTATGTTTGCGGGGAAGAAACAGCTCTTTTATCTTCTCTTGAAGGGCAAAGGGCCGAGGTTCGAATTCGTCCTCCCTATCCAACTACAAGGGGACTATTTAATCAGCCTACTGTTGTCAACAATGTGGAAACCCTCAGTAATTTGTACCATATTATCACTAGTGGGGGAGAGAGTTACAGGGAGCTTGGAACTCCAAAGTCTACAGGTGTTAAGCTTATTAGCTTAAGTGGGCTTTTTAATACTCCAGGCGTTTATGAAGTTGAAATGGGTACCTCTCTTGGAGAGATTGTTAATAATATAGGATTTAAAACCAAAGTTAAGGCACTTCAAGTGGGTGGACCTCTTGGAGGTATTATTCCGATATCAATGGTAGATAAGCTAACGATTGATTTTGAATCTTTTAAAGAGGGAGGATTTCTCTTAGGCCATGGAAGTATTGTGGCCATTCCCGAATCATTTGCCATGATAAAATATATTGAGCATCTTTTAGAATTTACTAGCGATGAGTCTTGCGGAAAGTGTGTGCCTTGTAGAATGGGCTCAACCAGGGGGCATGAGCTGATCAAAAAATCAAGTTCCGAAAGTATTGATGTACAGCTCTTTGATGACCTATTAGAAACAATGGAGCTTGGAAGTTTGTGTGCTCTGGGAGGAGGGATAAGTCTGCCTATTAAAAATATTATCCAGTACTTCCCAAATGAGTTGAGCTCATATTTTAAGGGGGAGAAATGAAAAATAGCGCCTTTATAAACGATAAATTATTTGCCTTTGAAGAGGGCGATACCATTTTGAGTTTTCTTAAAAGAAATACCGAAGAGTCAATCCCCACTCTATGTCATGACCCTAACTTAACTCCCTTTGGCTCCTGCAGGCTTTGCAGTGTAGAAGTTGCAAATGACAAAGATGGTGAGACGAAAGTTGTGGCCTCCTGTCATACACCGTTATCTCTAGGCCTGTACATCTATCCTCATTCAAAGAAAATTAAAAAACTGCGAAAAAATATACTAGAGCTTATATTGAGTGATCACAATTATGATTGCGACAATTGTGATGCTGATAAAAATTGTGACTTACAAAGTGCAGTTGAAGAGCATGGGGACGAGAAGGTTCGTTACACCGAAGGGGCCAATCACCAAAGTAGTGTGGCTGATGAAGATCATCCCTATTTGAGATCTCACCTGGAAAATTGCATCAATTGCTACCGCTGCATTAGGGCCTGCGATGAAGTTCAAGGTCAATTTGTACTGAGTATGAAAGGCAGGGGTTTTGATGCCCAAATTATCAAAGGTGCTGACCAAAGTTTTTCTGATTCAGATTGTGTCAGCTGCGGCTCTTGTGTGCAAACCTGCCCTACCAATGCCATCACCGATGTATTCCATAAACCACTTCCTGCAAGTGCTGTTACTACAAGGACAATTTGTACTTATTGCGGAGTAGGCTGCAATTTAGATGTAACAGCTTGTGATGGAAAAATTCACAAAATCGAAGCCTTGGGAGACGCTGAAGTAAATAGCGCCCATACATGTGTAAAGGGTCGTTACGCCTTTCGTTTTTATAACCACCCCGATCGTTTGAAATCTCCCATGATTAAAAGAGATGGAAAATTTGAAAATGTCAGCTGGGATCAAGCCTACGATTTTATTGCAGAAAAGTTAACTCAAATTAAAAAAGATCATGGAGCTGATGCTATTGGTGGAATTTCTTCTTCACGTTGTACCAATGAAGAAAATTATTTGATGCAAAAATTTATTAGGGCCGCTATCAAAACTAATAATATTGATGGATGCGCGAGAGTTTGCCATGCTCCTACTGCTCTTGGAATGCAAAGGGTCTTTGGTACAGGAGCTGCCACTAATTCGATTGCGGATTTAAAGTCTACTGAGTGCATTCTCATAGTGGGGGCCAACCCCACGTCGGCCCATCCAGTAACGGGAGCTAAAATAAAACAAAAGGCCATCAAGGGATGTCCTCTGATCGTTATCGATCCTCACCGCACAGAACTTGCAGCTCTAGCTGATGTACATTTGCAGCTAAGGCCCGGCACTAATGTCGCCGTTCTCAATATGGTGTTTTATTATATTTTAACTGAAGGCAGAGTTGACACTGAGTTTATTGAATCTCGCTGTGAAGGATTCGACGAATTTAAAAAAGAAGTCTTGGCCATGGACATAGGGCAATTGTCGAAGGTTAGTGGTGTATCTGAGGAGTCAGCTAGACAGGCAGCCGTATTGTATAGTGGAGCTAACTTGGCCATGTCTTTTCATGGCTTGGGAGTGACTGAGCACGCCCAAGGTACATTTGCCGTAATGATGATTGCTCAACTCGCGCTGATTACAGGGAATGTGGGTAAAAGTGGTTGTGGAGTCAATCCACTCCGAGGACAAAATAATGTTCAAGGTGCCGCTGATATGGGAGTCCAGCCTCATCAAGGGGCCGGTTACTTGGATGTCACAGACCCTGAGATTAATGCTCTTTATGAAAAAATCTACAAAACCAGTGTACCCAGCGAAGTTGGGCTGAAAATTCCAGAAATGATTGAAAAGGCAGGCGCCGGTGAGTTCAAGGCATTGTGGGTAATTGGCGAAGACATTTCTCAAACTGAGCCAAATGTGAATAAGGTAAATAAGTGTATAGATAATCTTGAGCTTCTTGTAGTGCAAGAGTTGTTCATGACGGAAACTGCAAAGCATGCCACCGTGATTTTGCCTGCTTCCTCATTTTTTGAAAAAGATGGTACTTTCACCAATGGAGAAAGACGAGTTCAGCGTGTTAACCGTGTTATTGATCCCACCCCGGGAACTAAACCTGATGGTCAAATAATTTGTGAGATGATGAATAAGATGGGCTACCCTCAAAAAGATTTTCATCCTAAATTTGTACTCGAAGAAATCTCACAAATTGTTCCTTTTTTCGCCGGTATAACTTGGGACAATTTGCAAGATAATGGGCTTCAATGGCCCGTAGGAAAAGACGGCGTTGGAACTACTGTACTTCATACAGAAACTTTTAAAAGAGGCCTTGGTCTCTTTCAGGCCATTCATTTTGAAGAAACAGCTGAGCTTGTTAAGCACCAAAAAGAATTTCCATTTATATTGACCACTGTAAGAGATCTTACCCATTATAATTGTGGTGCCATGACTAGGAGAACTGATAATAATGAAATCGTTAAATCTGATTTTCTTTTGATTCATCCGCTCGATGCTAATGAAAGCGGGATAGTTGATGGTGGTAGTGTTGAGCTTAGTTCGCACCGTGGATCCGTCAATCTTGTGGCCAAATTTAGTGAAGATGTTAAGCGGGGAATCCTTCAAACGACCTTTCATTTTCCGGAGGTTATGATTAACAAAATCACCAGTAATACCGCAGACAGTGAGTCGCTTTGCCCAGAATATAAGGTCACTGCCGTTAAGCTTAACTAGCCTAAATAGTTAAGTGCCTTGCGACATGTTGTGCGGGTAGTGTCCTTTTCACGAAATAACGAAAAATAGCGCGTTATATTTGTGCGATTTTTTAAAAAATTGGTCGATTTGTCATAGTAAACTTAGTCACCTAATGCATTATTTGGTACAACCTATCGAAATATTTAATAAAGTAGTCGGGAGTTTTGAATC
>Ga0257117_1000691_pt1 | contig 24473 bp, 24 predicted proteins | sample SI112_135mmetaG_FD_190157 | JGI IMG/M metagenome (GOLD analysis project Ga0257117, IMG submission 190157) | Marine microbial communities from Saanich Inlet, British Columbia, Canada - SI112_135m | ecosystem: Environmental > Aquatic > Marine > Inlet | place: Canada: British Columbia | collected... | reverse complement strand
TAATATTCCTTTTGGATGGATTTTTGTTTGGCGATAAAAATCATATCAAAAGAATTAACTACGGCCATTACGCATGGCCGTAGTTTTATGAAATCATTCAACTATTTTCTTAAGTTAGCAGCATTCCTGCCAACACCCTTTTGGGGGTCCTTGCCAGCCCTACCAGTTGTACAGAATCTCTTTCGGAGATAGTTGGTCAAAGTGTGGGAGCCGTAAACCCTGAAGTAGATCAGCCTGAAGAGATTGCAGTGACCTCTATTAAAATAGGACAAAAAACAATAAATGCTGGTGAAAAGTATGGTGATCTCACAATGAAGTCATATTCCTTGCATGTTGAAGACTATGAAGTTGGTGGCGTAACGGCCATTGGCAAATTAAAGATTTACACCGAAAGCACAATTGGAAAACAAACAGTCCAAAGAAATATTGATGTGCCAATGACTTTTAGTATGACTGTAGATGGTGATAGAGGAATCATTGTAAGCTGTAGCGCCTCAGGAGCTGACCTTGATGAGACATGTAAAGATCTATTTGGAGATCGTGCTGGTTACAAGGATGGAATATGCACCGATTTAACAGGTGTGGAATTAAATAGCTCCATTCTCGATGGATTCACAGTCCCTATTTATCTCGACAATCTTCAAAGCGATCTCTTAATTGATAATGATGGTAGTGGCGGGACAACCACCAATTTTGGTAGCTACAAATTTAAAGACATGGAAAGTAACATCCACCTACTGAGATACGAGTGCAAAACTCTCAATGTGGTCAAAAGCTCTACAAACGTCGATTTTAAAGTCTACAACACTACAATGTTGTTTAAAATTGAAAATATCAATAAAACAATTAGTGCCAAATGTCCTACGGGATCAACTCTTGTAGACTCTGATTGTAGCAAAATGGACATGCACGATAAATGTGATGGTGACCCAGGTTTTGATTTTACCAAAACAAAAACTGACCATGCAGGTAGTAACCCACCCTATGTCTCGTGCCAATTTGTTCTCACAAAACATGGAGCTGAATTAGATTCCGTTTATTGTGGTGGAAGGGCCACTGCAACTTGTCGGTTAGAGATACCGACCTCTGAGACCAAGAGATTTTGCTATCTCACCATTAAGTCGGACCCTCAATAAAATCACCCTATAAAAGACTGCTTATTCACAAAAATTCTCACTTGTAAGTCTACGTTTTCATTCATAACATAGACTTTCTTGCATTTTCTTTCTAAGAAAATCCTGACTCATACGTTGTGTCTATAAATGGAGCTTGAATGACAGATGAGCTTAGTGAGTATGACAGAAACTGGATATTGGAACTTCTTGACTCTCAAGAGGCGCTACTTGTTCGTTACTGTTTTAAACTCACTGGAAATTTGGAGCAATCAAAAGAGATTGTTCAACAAACTTGGCTCAAGCTTATTAAGCGTGATGATCTAAGAATGATCAAAAGCTATGCTGTCCAGTGGCTCTACACAGTATGTCGCAACAGTTGTATGGATCATTTGCGAAAGGTTGGAAATGTGGACTCACTTGAGGATATTCAAACTCCCAGTGCTCTTATCTTGGATGATAAAACCACTGAGATTAATGAGATCTTCAGGATGATTAAGTCTCTTCCGGCCTCACAGCAAGAGGTAATTCTTTTGAAATTTCAAGAAGGCTTTAGCTATAAAGAAATTTCAAAAATTACAGGACACTCCATTTCAAATGTTGGATTTCTTATCCACCGTGGGATCAGCACTCTTAGAGGCGCACTCCAGGGTCAAAACGAGGAGGAAAACTTATGAGTCTTTTAAACGATCCAAAGCTTACCGCCTTTGCCCTCGGAGAACTATCAGGTCCTGAAGCTAAGGAGATTGAAATGCAAGTCAACAAAAGTGAGAAGCTACAAAAAGAAGTTGAAGAGATTAAAAAAACAGCACTATTTTTCAGTGAGGGTCTCTCACAAGAAAAAACCCCCGAAATAGATTCAAATATATCTGATCTGCTTCAAAAAGAGGGAGAGAAAAAATTCAGCCTACGAAAATGGTTTAAGCTTCCCATGATTAAGTTTGGCCTCCCAGTTGCCTTTGCCGTTTCATTTATTCTTATTAATTTAAAGAATATGGAAACTCCAACAACTAGGCTTGATAATTTAACAGATGGAGTTTTTGGCAAACAAGACCAAAAAGGTTCTGCGCCAGCTTATAGAAAGAGACAGGCAAACTCCCCCTCAGCTAACTATGATATGGCATTAAAAAAGGAGAGCACGAGTAAAGTGGCCTCTGGAAGAATTGCCCCTCATAGATCAAAAGCTAAGATGAAAATGGCAATGAAAAGGAATTTTCAACAAAAACCAATGATATTGGCCCAAGAGGAAGTGATGCCATCTGCGCGATTTATCCCCAGCACACCTCCCACAGAATTTAATACTGAAAGTTATGATTTTGTTAAAAACAATGACTTTATCAAAGTGCTCGACTCCCCTCTTTCTACTTTTTCTATTGATGTGGATACAGCTTCCTACTCCAATATGAGACGCTTTATCGGAAATGGAACTCTTCCCATCAAAGATTCAGTGAGAGTTGAGGAATTCATCAATTACTTTTCCTACAACTATAAAGCACCACCTACAGATAGACCTTTTTCCACAAATCTAGAAGTAGCAAGCTCTCCATGGCATCGTGGGTACAAATTAGTAAGAGTGGGACTCAAAGGAAAAATATTTGATAGTGCTACACGTCCTTCATCAAATATTGTTTTTCTATTAGATGTATCGGGTTCCATGAGTGGCCACAAAAAATTACCACTTCTGACTGAAGCCATTAAATCAATGATAAGAAAACTCGGTGAAAAAGACACTATTTCCATTGTTGTCTATGCCGGAGCTTCAGGTCTTGTTCTTCCTCCCACTAAGGCCTCAAACAAACTAGAAATCATCAAGGCCTTAAACAACTTGAAGGCAGGTGGTTCCACCAATGGAGGAGCAGGAATTGAGCTCGCCTATAAAACCGCTCGCGAAAACTTTGTAGAAGGTGGAATTAACAGAGTTATTTTGGCCACAGATGGAGATTTTAACGTAGGAACTACAAGCCGTGGCTCTCTTGTAAGGTTGATTCAAGATAAGGCCAAATCGAATATCTTTTTAAGCGTACTAGGTCTTGGAATGGGGAATTACAAAGACTCCACACTAGAAGAGCTGGCTGACAAAGGAAATGGAAACTATGCCTATTTAGATACTCTTAATGAGGCAAAGAAAGTTTTGGGTGATGGCCTTAATGGCACACTTATAACAATTGCCAAAGATGTAAAAATCCAAGTGGAATTCAACCCCACAAAAGTTCAGGCCTATAGACTTGTTGGGTATGCCAATCGCAAACTTGAAGACAGGGATTTTAATGACGATACAAAAGATGCGGGAGAAATTGGAGCTGGTCACACTGTTACCGCCTTTTATGAAATTGTCCCTACTAATGTAAAAATGGATTTGCCTTCAGTCGATAAGCTCAAGTACCAAAAGACTTCTAAAAAAGTTGAAAGTTCTTTTACTGATGAGCTCCTTACACTTAAAGTCCGTTACAAAGAGCCTACTGGATCAAAAAGTAAGCTTTTAAGTGTTGCCCTTAAAGATAGTGACACTAAATTTGAAAAGGCCTCAGATGACTTTAGATTTGCTACTGCTGTGGCCTCTTACGCAATGATCCTTAGAGACAATCCACATATTGGAGATATGACTCTTAAAGAAGTCATAGACATTGGCAAATCTGCAAAAGGTGCTGATAATTTTGGCCACCGCATAGAATTTCTCGAACTCGCGGGCCTTGCAAGAGAAATCAAACAAAAATCAAACAAATAGAAGTTTCAGGTTCGAGCGGGTCATAAACTTTGTGGGCCCGCCCGAATATTCTGTGCAAATGTAAGAAAATAGTCTTTGAAATTGTGCTTACCCGGTTCTATTATCCGAGAAAAGATACCTTGGAGCGCAAGTGATAGATCTAAATACCACCATGATGATTTTCTATGTGAAAGACCAAAAAAAGAGTCGCGATTTTTATCAAAAGATTTTTTTAGAAGATCCCGAACTCGACGTGCCAGGAATGAGCGCTTTTAAAATTTCAGATGCACTCTCACTGGGGCTAATGCCTGAAACTGGTATAAAAAAAATTTTGGGAGACAAACTTCCCGATCCCTGTAAGTCCAATGGCCTTTCACGTGTAGAACTCTACCTAAGCGTAAATAATCCAGCCGAACTACACCAAAGAGCACTAGAGGCAGGAGCAATAGAGCTAAGCCCTCTTGAGCCAAGAAATTGGGGTGAGAAAGTTGCCTATTCCATAGACCCAGATGGCCATGTGCTGGCCTTTGGTGGGCCCCTATAAATAGAATCGAGATCAAATTTATTTATCTGATAAAAAGATTTTTTAATTCTATAATAGTTTTTTTGCGCAGCTCAATTGCCGAGAGTGAACCAGATAAACAATTCACAATTACCGGGCCATTTTTTTACGCAACTCGATAGCTGAGAATCAACCAGATAAGCAATTCGCAATTACCGAGCCATATTTTTGCGCAACTCGATAGCTGAGAATCAACCAGATAAGCAATTCGCAATTCGCAATTACCGAGCCATATTTTTGCGCAACTCGATAGCTGAGAATCAACCAGATAAACAATTCGCAATTACCTAGCTATTTTTTAGCTCTGATTTATAAAAATATCCATCTTATGCTGAGATAAGGCCACTATTGCTGCTCTTGAATTGCAATTTGAGCATAACTGGCGCACGTTCCCAATCGCCGATTCCCCCCCCATACTATAGGGGACGATGTGATCAAAGTGCAGATTATATTTTGAAGCACAATTTTCACATTTATTACCTGATCTTGTTATCACAGCTTTTTTGATAGCTGCTGAGATGGTCCTAGAGTTTGTGATAGCTTTAGATTTTCTAGACCCAATACTCAAAATCTTTTTTCTCATGGACTCGGCGGTAGTATTAATGGCATGGCCGATTATATCTTCTGGTCTATAGACTCTACTATTAGATAGCTGCTCTTTAATAAACTGATAATCTTTTGCAGTTTGTCCCACTAAGGTGAGATGAATACGAATGCTTCCATCTGAATGGGCGCGAGTTTTAGATCTTGTGACACGCTTCTTTCCAGTCAACTCGTCAACTAAATCTCTTGTCTGGATTTGAGTTTTCCCCTTAATGCTATTAAGTATTTCATTTTTCTTTTTATTACTTTTAATATTTCCGACTAAGTTTGAAACTTCTGCTAGATTGGTAAGAGTCACTTGCTTATTGGCTAGAGCTTTATCTGCACTAGGGATATGCCTTAAAGTTTTTGCTGCTAAAACCCTTCGACTAATTTCGCTATCACTTTTATTAAAGTTTTTACGAATATATTTAAATAGAGAACCAGTCTGACTATCACAAAAAAGCCTTCTTCTATTAACTTCATTAATATGTCTCAAAAATTGACGAGTACAATACTCCTCTTTTTCATTCCACATTTTAGTGTCTGCAATTAACCTTTCATCTGATAAATTTTGTAGTGACAAAACTACCTCCTAATTGAAGTTAATCTATCATTTCAGTCACAATCATTAAATAAAAAGATTAAATTTTGTCTCTAATTAAAAGCCTATATCGCAATATCGAAAGACATCTCGAGTGATCAAAAACAATAAACCTCTTTCATGAAACTTACAAAAAAATCAAAAAATCTAAAGCCCCAAAACCAATAAAACCACCTTTCCATAAAAGAGATTACTACCACCGTAAATAATTCAAGCAAGATCGCCTTATCAATAAATGACTCCAGCCTTTTAAACATCTCCGCCTTGATATAAGCCCCTATATCTAACTTACTAAAGATCACAACACCTGTGGGGGCGTGCCAACTTAATTTCATAACCTATTTCTTAAATTCCAAATGATTTTATTAGATTTTCAAAGTACTATATGGCAACTTTAATCAGTACATTCCTTTTTCAAAAACCTGCGCATCATCATATTTATAAATTTTCTTTAGCTTCCGATGAAGTGATAGATATAATTCACCTAGGAACACTATGAAAAAGAGCTCTCAAAAACTTCCGCTGGTCTACTCTTGCTCAGGTTGCTCTTCATCAGCACAGATGGCCAACTACATCGCCCTAAAACTTCATAAAGAACAGTGTGCTCAAATGTCTTGTATTGCCGGCATAGGTGGAAAAGTAAGGCCCTTAGTGGATTTGGCCAAATCAAACTCAGACATTGTCGCCTTAGATGGATGCCCTCTTCATTGTGTAAAAAAAACTCTCCAAACAATCGAGGTTACTCCCAAGCTGCACTTCACTTTGAGTGAGTTTGGAGTCAAGAAATGTGAAGGGGAAGAGTTTGATCTAGTTCAGGCCCAAGAAATTTACAAAAAAATTATCAGTGAATTTTGAGCATCCCGGCGATTCACTAAAGTTAGGAAATTAAAATAGAAAAAATCTAATTAATTTCCAGGTCCTTCGTATTGCCTTTGCCTTGCTCCACCTTCAAGAAGTTCGGCTCCCTCACTTTTCATGCTTCCAGTTTCCGCCGATGTAGGATTATGAGACCCAGACAATGCCTTTACATTCTCTCCCTCAATTATACTTCTCTTGCGACTATCCCAATATTCAGGTGAACAAAGTCCGTTTATATCATCATCATACCAGTCATGGGCGTCATCTCTTTCTTCAGTATATCCGAATAAGATATTTTCATAGTAGTTATAATTAAAAAGCTTCTCCTCACCGCTTCTCGGATCACACTTTTCTTTATCCCCAAAACATTTTCTCATTTTATTTCCAAAATCTCTTTGGCTTCTAGCAAGCTTTCTTTTAGTTTCTTCCACTGCTTCACTTTCTGCTAATAGGGATTCCTCAGTGTTTGCCTCAAGAGAGTGTTGCATAGATTCAACTTCAGCTTCAATTTGCCTTCCACAATAAGAAACTGACTCTTTTACCGAAATTCGATCACTACTAGAAAAGGAGATTTGCTTTCTTCCAAGATAGGATTCAGAGTGCCGCTCTAAGGCCTTTCTTCCTTGTCTTTTGAAGTTAGTAAAAATTCTACTCCCCCTATACTTTCTCAATGTATCAATGCTTTCGACTTTATCAACAGGTGGCTTATCTGTAGACATCCCATTTTCGACAGGTGGAATCCCTGTAAATTGTCTTACTTCATTTAAACAAGGATCATGATTGGCCTGAAGTTTTTTGAGATTATCTTTAACATATCTCTTTTTAAAACATCCTTCATAAATTGTCCCAAGGCGTGGATCAATGTCATCAAGTTTTGCTACGCAATCTTCTCTAATTCTTTTGACAATTTTTACCATTGCTCTTTTTGATTCGTAATCTTGATATTCACGGTCTCCATCGTCTCTGGCATCGGAGTCAGCACTCCTTTTTTCACGATGAACCTGAGATGTATAGAAAAAGTAGTCATCATCGATTTTTTTTGCAATCTCAACCATTTTTACTTCAAGACTCATCAACTCTGCAATTCTGGCCTCGGCCTTATGGCATGCCTTAAAGTAGGCATCCTCAAGCTTAGGAAGAAGCTCTTCAATGGCCATAATCTGAGGCTCGACCAAATCATGGCATCTAGGGAACATGAATTTTAAATTTTTCATCCTCTGGTTTAATGCGACAAGGTCCACCATTCTATCAAGGTTAACTTTTAAAAAGTCATTGATAAAATTTTCCATTTCTTCTTCAGCGAGTATCAGCTCGCTTCTCATTTCAGCAAATTTGTCGAGCATATCTTCATAATCTCGGGCCTTCATTCTACGATACTTACCAGAAACCACATTGTAGAGCTCACCAATACCTGAAATTATCAATTTTGGAATTCCATAAAATAACATACTAGCTGCCGCATCCCCTAGTGCTTGCCCAAATCCTTGAAGGGCAGACACACCAACAATTGCTCCAGCAGCATAAGCCCCGTACTTTATGGGATCAGATGTGATTGCAGAGATTGTATCGTTGAGCGTTTCCCCCGCTCCAGTAACCCACGCTTCAGCATCATCCCATGCATCAGAAACGTTGTCCGACAACTCCTTCACATTGGTCATTGTATCTTCGGCATCTGTTAGGGCCTGATCGATCCCTTCTTCGTGGTCTTCGTAGGTTTCTCTAACCCCACTCGTTACTGCCCTTGCATCTGCAGCTGCTCCAGCCCCATCAGCCGCTGCAGTAGCAAGAACATTTGCAGAAACCGCCATAGAAGCTGCAGTAGCCCCAAGGCTTCCTACACCACCGCCACCACCTGGAACTCCGCCACCTCCAGGAATTGGAAGTCCACCTTGGGCATGTGCCTGAGCAAAAGGATTAAAAAGGTTAATAATAGTTCTTAAATCATTATTAACAGTTTTTTTAAGATTGGGATCGACACTGAGAGAGTACTGTAGAGCAATTGATTCTACGAAATTATACCTAATATACCCGCCTCTTCTCATGGAAGAAAAAGATATATTTGCTCTATTTTTTGAAATAGGTGTAACCCAAAAAACAAAGAGCCGGTTAAGCTTATCTACCTCAAGTACATATATATGAGATTTTTTATATTTTCTTTTTAAATTCCATTTCTTTTGACCAAACATCACAAGAAATAAGTCTGAAAACTCTTTAGCATCAAATGATTCTTTCCAGTGAGAAGTATCCATTTGAAATTGTGTGACATCAGCTATTGGATATTTTACCGGAGCATTCATGAACTTCACAAACCTTCTAGGTTTCAATGCTTTTGGAGATCCAAATTGATAGTTTTGTTCAAGAACCTCAACCCAGTTTTCAAAGGGGTTTGCTGCGATCCCGTCATTGTGTAAAAAGAATGTAACAAATATTGTAAATAATAATAATTTATACATAATATTCCCAATCCTTTCTCTCCATAATTATCGGATATTTAAATGTAAAAATGAGAAGTAAGTAAATCTAATTTAAAGAAATCCTAGTTATTAGTATTTTAGATACATCTTTCTTCTACCAAGAGTTTTTGAGGGCAGGCACAGATTTTTGGCAGGGGGGATTGCTTTTAGTATTTTTAACTTGAAATTGTTTCAAAGAAGATTTTAAAACCTAAAGATTTGGGTAGAAATCACTCCACATAAATCGTTCTAGTGAGCTAGGTACAACAGTTGTAGGAAGTTCCACTTTTTCTGTTTTCTCATCTACAAATTGTTTACTCAACTCGATGGCCAGCGTTTGATAGGCCGCTCCCGTCCACATCCCATAAACGGTGTGTCCACCTTCATAGTTTTGCTTTTGGTACTCTTCGTAAGTCGTAATGTAACCATGATAGGAATTACAATATCCGGCAATTACAAGATTTTTTATTCCCAACTTTGCCAGTTGAGGAAGTGTAGATTTTCTAAGCCTTCTCCCCTGAGTTGTTGTAGGCTCTCCCGGAAGTCCCAAAATGGCGAAATTACCAATCGAAAAGATTTGGATTGGATTGTGAGTATGATAGAAAGGAAAATCAACTTTACTAGCAATCTTGGTAAAAAACTTAACTGATCTAACATACATTTCAACAAAGTTTGGAACCGGAAGTAAGTACAAACGTTTGATGCCAAAAACAGTTCTTCTCTTGCAATCAATAAATATATCTTTTTCACCGTGCACTTTTGAAAGGTTCTTAGTTAAAAGTCTGCTAAGCATCTTGATCAAAAAAATAATAAACCCAGGAATACCACTTCCCTCTCCATTGGCACCCTTCATTAAAAATATTCCCAGGGCAGGATCTCCCGTTTTCGCCCCTGCTTTGCCAAAACTGAATTCAGGCATGGCCTCAATATTTGTCAGATCATTATATTTTGTAAGATACCCTATTTGTGCTTTTAAGGGAGTCTTCTGAGAGGCCTCATCAAATAATTTGATCGCCTGGTCAGCTTGTAATTTTCCATTGAAATTTTTACTTTCAAACATATCTCTAAAGGCGCCTCGGTAACCTCGAAGGCCAAAGTATAGTTTATAATTGGGGGAAACATCAGCACCGGTTGATTGCATAAATAGAGAAATAAAATCGGGGTTATCCCCATTTTGGTTGATGCTTTCCTCGTGAAGCTTGGCCGCCCACCCTTTGTTATCACTACTAATTAAATTATTTGTATTTTTAACACTTGTGCAATGAACGCCAAACCAATTGAGACTGGCAAGAGGTTTTCCATCTTCACCCTCCACCCTGAGAAGATACATATTCCGATCTATCGCCTTATGCCTATGACCATAGGGAATCCGTTCGGCATCAGGGTTGGCCACATAAGGAATAATGGATCGATTGAAAGCAACTGGGATATCTTCAGCGAAGGCCCCATAGTGATATTTGACTACCCCAGGAACAAAGCTTTGATGTGCACTCACTACTGCTTTGACTATAGCATCTACTAAAAAATTGTAGATCTCTTTGCAGTATCCGGGTGTAGGCAAATTATAGATGGGGTAATGGCAGTACCCACTGGGAGCACTATGGGTGTGATTAGCAGATACCTGTAGGTTTTGCTCAGTAACTTCTAGTTCTGGATGATCAGCCTTCAACTTCCTGATAATTCCCAAGTACAACGCTTGTGAAATCATGCAGTATTCAATATTAACCATGACTATTTTTTTTGAGCTATCAGCTTCTTTCAGCACAACCGCTCGACAGTAGAGTGGAGTTTCAACTCCCTTAATGGTATTTCTGGTATCTGCCCATCCAAACATGGCGACAGATTTAGTAGAAAAAGTAATATCAGACTTACTTCTTCCAACGAGTAGGGTTGTTTCATTCATGGCACAATCTTAACATAGAATTAATCTTATAGCAGTGGGTTGTCTATACCTTGGACAAAGACTTTGAGTACATCTCTTCTGGCCACAATTCCTTTAAGATATCCGCCTTTATCAATCACAGGCACCCTGCGCAAACCGTTTGCTAAGAAAATTTTAAAAATATCAACAAATGTAGCATAGGGTCTGATTTGGATGATTTCGTCCCCTTGTTTTAACTTTTTTATGAAATTTTGGAGAGCACTATGAGGGTCAGAGGTGACAGCAAATTTCATTAAATCAAACTCACTAATAATCGCCAAAACCCGACCCATATCATCAACAATGGGAGCGCCACTGATTCCGTGGTCAATAAGCTTTTCCATTGCCTCTGTGATGGTATTCAACCCCTTAAGGGTAATCACAGGAGTTGTCATTATCTCTTCAACCAAAAGTGTACTTCTAATATCGCGGTTAGTTCCCATGGGATGATTATACTATTTTGTGCTGAGAACTTTAAGTAAAAACGCCGAAGTCTCTTTAGAAAAATAATTCCCTCTGAGTTTTTCCACCAATTTAGTCCTAAGTTTCAATGTTCTGTTGTATTCCTTTTGATCGAAGTCCTCCATCACAATCTTTCCAGCTGAAAGTATCTTAAATGCCTCATCATTAGCACCATCGACTTGTTTATCAGCAACTTCTTGAAGCGCTTTAAACTCATTTCTCAAAATGGTTTTATCTGTCGCCGATATCTTACCCCAAGCTTTTTTTGATAAAACAAATGCAGAAAAAGTATAACTAACAGGTTTTTTTGACATATATTTAAACAAATGAAGCCACTGCAAGGCAACAATACCAAGAGGTGTATTATAGGCAGCATCAACGATTCCGGTGCTTACTGAAATGGCCACATCTGCAAGTGTTAATGGAACACTATTTAATTCCAGAATTTGCATCCACGCCTGAGTCAGCCGATCCTGACCCCAAGTCCAAAACTTAAGTTTTTCAATCTCGCTCTTAGTATCAAAACTTTTAGTGGTAAAAAGATAAACTGGGCCCACCCGAAAAAAGCCAAGGGGAATTAAATCTTTCTTGGGAAGTGCTATCTGATAATTTTTTTCTACATAGGCCACCGTTTTTTCAAAGGCCTCTTTATCATTCACTAAGTAAGGAATCTCTAGTGCTCGAATATCTGGGTGAATATCACCAAGAGTTCTTGTTGAAAAAGAACCGCCTTGAAGATTGCCAATACGAATTTTTCTCATGACATCTTCTTCTTCCCCCTGAATGCCACCATAAAATATTTTCAACTTAATCCTGCCCTTGGTTGCCTTTTTGATTCTCTTAGTAAGATCCACAAGCGGCTTTCCAAAACCCGAATTTTTAGGCGCTAGTGTCGCAATTTTAATGGTCAATGCCTCAGCACTGAAAGAGAGAAAAATCAAAAAAATAGTAAAGGCCTTCATGGTCGCTCCTTAAATAAGAACAGTTTAACACTTAAAAACAACAACTCTATGCTCTATTGTATATGTTAATTCTATTCAGCTGTTATTTTTAAAGGTAGAATTTGTACATGGATCCACTTGCCAGCGAAAAGAATCAAAATATTCACTACCCTGCAGCTATGGTTAATATTACCAATTCCTGTAACTTAAAGTGCGAACACTGCTTTGTCTTTAGGGATGGAAACGCTAATTTGGTACAAAACCAGGAAGACGATAAAAACCTAATTGATCAACTGATAGGATTACAAAAAAAGCACGGTATTCACACAATGCTTTGGATGGGTGGAGAGCCTTTGATCAAAAAAGAGTTGCTCAAAAAAGGGCTCCCCTACTTTGAACACAATACCATCACAACAAATGGAACACTTCCTCTAGTTGATTATTCTCAATATACAAAAAGTCTACTCTACGTCATTTCGCTTGACGGTCCAGAGCATGTAAACGATGAAATAAGAGGTCGCGGTGTATTTCAAAGGGTATTAAAAACGCTTTCAAATATTCCCGAAAATTTTCCTCATAAAATACAATGCCAATGTGTTGTCACAAAAAAAAATCAGCACCTACTTGCTGAGCTTGTAGACTCTCTGAAAAATACAAAATTTGACCACATGACCTTTTCATTCTACGTTCCCCCAAAAAATGATGATTCGGGAAATTGCTGGCTTGATTTAAAAGACCGTGACGGTGCAGTGAAAATTATTTTAGATCTAAAGGCAAATTCAAATGGCTTTATCAAAAATAGAACGACTTCACTTGAAATGATGCTCTCTGAAAACAATCCAAAAAAAATTACAGACCATTGCCCCGCTAAAAAAGCGGTGCTCCCACTATATCTCGACAAGGGGGAATTTGTGACCCCATTTTGCTGCTATGGAAATGACGTCAATTGCGACCAGTGCGGTGCTTGGGTGGTCTTTGAGTTTGCTGCAAGAAAGGCCAGTGAGATGTGGCAAAGTGATCCATGGTACTACGAAGATTAAAGAAAATTAATTGACCACGGTCGATCTACTGAGGTTTTTGATGTATTAACTGATCTAGGTCAAACTTTTCAAAGGCGGAAGATGATACACTCACAGCAGAGCAAACAGGGGATGCAATTGGAAAGAATACAGTGGTGTGATGAGTTCAATGTGGGTGTCAAAATCATCGATGAGCAGCACAAGCGCTTTGTTGGTATTTTAAATAACCTAAGCGACAGTATTTCGGGAACAAAACCCGATGCTGATGAAGTCTATTCAGTCATCATAGAGTTGATCGATTACACTAGTACCCACTTTGTTACTGAAGAAGAATTGATGAAGGTCTACAAGTGGGAAAACTACAGAGAGCACTTCAAAATACACAATAGATTTGTTGAAAAGATTGGCGAGTACAATAAGAACTATCATCATGTAAGCCAAGCAGAACTTGAAGACATTTACCTTTTCCTCAAAAGCTGGCTACTTAATCACATTTCCGTTGAAGACAGAAAACTTGCAAGTTTTCTCAACAGCGAAGGCCTCAAGTAGTTTTAAACCTCCTTCACTGATTTAAAAAATCAAAGAACTCCCACACTTTTGACTTGGGCAAAAACTTTTTTGCCTACCTCCAAAGAAAGGTGAAATGATGATTTTTTTGTAATACTAGCAAGCATAGAAATACCACCAACTTCTATCTCTACAATATCTTGCGCTGGGGATACTGAATTTATTTTCTTTATCTCTGCTTCAAAAATATTTAAAATGCTCGAGTTGGAGGCCTTAGTAGTTGTTAAACTTACATCACCTGCCCGAATCAAAACTTTGAGTTGGTCTCCCACTGTTCCCTCTTTTTTGGGAACCCAGATACTACCTCCAGAAAACTTTAAATTAGAAAGCTGAAACTCTTCATCAAATGACTCGAGCGTAGTGTTGATTATTGACAAGAATCCACTTGAGTTTAGCTGTGGATAATCTAAGTCTGCAATCATCGGCCCTAGCTCACCAGATGCTGTAATAGATCCATTTTCCATTAATACAAGGTGATCACAAAGCTTAGCGACTTCCTGGAGTGAATGAGTCACAAGAATAATAGGAATACTGCATACTTTTTTTAATTTTTCTAAATAAACGAAGAGCTCTGCCTTACTCTCCTCATCAAGCCCTGTAAAAGGCTCATCGAGAAGAAGAATTTTAGGAGAGCTGATGATGGCCATGGCCAGCCCAACCCTTTGCTTCTCTCCCCCAGACAGAGTGTGAATGCTACGCTCAAGCAAATGATCCAGCCCCACCAGATTCGCAACTTCATCAATGCTAAATTTTTTAGTAGCACTTCTATCAAAAGAATATTTTATATTTCCTAAAACACTTAAGTGTGGAAATACGGCCGGCCTTTGAAAAACTTTTCCCATCTCTCTTTTATGTGTGGGGACAAAAATACCAGAACTCGAATCCTGTAAAACCCTCTCTCCGATTTTTAAAAATCCGACTCCCCCACTCTCAAGACCTGCCAAGGTTTTCAGGAAAGTGGTTTTTCCACAACCTGATGGACCAAATATGGCCGTGGCTCCAATAAGTGGAATAGAGTGAATTAAATGAGCGGAAAAATTCCCTTTTTCTAAATGTAGATCAAATTCAATGCTCATGGTGCACCACCGAAAATTTACGATTAAGTCCATAGACAAGAACCAAAAGAGCGAAACACAAAACTAGTAAAATTGCTGAGAGTAAGTGAGCGCTTGCATATTCAAGGTTTTCCACGTGCTCATAGATAGAGATAGAAACCACTTGGGTCTTTCCAGGAATATTTCCTCCGATCATCAGCACTACTCCAAATTCACCAATTGTGTGGGCAAAGCCTAGAACAGATCCTGTCAAAATACCCGGCCTGGATAGAGGAAGTATCACTGAAAAAAAGCGGTCAAGTGGAGATGCCCCAAGACAAGAGGCCTGATCTAAAAGATCTGAGTCAATTGATTCAAAAGCATTTTTTATAGGCTGAACCACAAAGGGCAATGAGTAGCAAATTGAGCCAATGACTAGCCCCCAAAATGAGAAGGCCAGTGTTTTTCCCCAAAGATAAAATGAAACACTTCCAATAGGCCCGCGAGGTCCCAAGGCCAAAAGTAGATAAAATCCAATGACTGTAGGAGGTAGTATTAGTGGCAATGAAACAAAGGCCTCAATAAGAATTTTTAATTTTGACCCGGATCTCGAAATCCAGTAAGCAAGTGGCAGTGAAATAACAAGCAGTAAGGCGGTCGTCACCAATGCCAGTTTCAAGGTTAGAAAAAGTGAATTGAAATCGGCCTGGCTCATAGCTTATCTACCTGAACACTGGGAATTTGATAGCCTGCATTTTGGATTACACGCCTTGACTCAGGGCCTTTCAAATAATTTAAAAAGTCTATACCTGCTTTTTTTTCACTTACAGGGGCAGCTTGCTGTTCGATTGGTGAATACCACTCAGTGGGGATGGTAGAAAAGTGGCTTGAGTTTACACTCTGATTGCCTTTAAGAAATGATAGGCCAACTAAGCCCATTTGAGCATTGCCTGAGCTTATAAAAGCATAGGCCTGAGAGATATTTTCCGCCATGACAACACTTCCACTAAGCCTTTCCCATTCACCCATTTTTTTTAGCACCTCAACAGAAGCTCTTCCGTAAGGAGCAAGCTTTGGATTTGCAATTGAAAAATGAGATACTTTTTTCTTAATCAAATCAGCAGTAGTCCCTTTTCCCAGACCCCCTGGCCTCCAAAGTGCCAGCTGACCATAAGCATAAGTAAAACGGCTTCCCTTTACGGCATATCCATTTTCCTCAAGTAGCTTTACCCTTCTAATGTCAGCTGATAAAAAAACATCAAACGGAGCCCCATTTGTAATCTGAGAATAGAGCTTTCCAGATGATCCAAAACTTAGCACCACCTTATGTGGGAACTTCTTCTCAAAACTTGCGGCAAGCAACTTGGCCGTCTTAGAAAAATTAGAAGCACAGGCCACGTGAATTTTTTCAGCGCTGGCAAGTTTTGTCCCCGTTAATAACAGGAGTATTAAAGTGAGTGATCTTAAGATATCTCGCATGGATTGCATGGAGATTTATTTACTATGATTGACTCATTATAGCTATATTTAGAGCAATTATCTGTGCGATAGGTCAAAGGCGACAGAGACCAACACGAGGCGTTACTAGTTGGTTCCAATTTGAAATAGGCCTCTTCCATGTTTTAATACCCACATGAAATTATTGATTCCCTTGGCCCTCGTGGCCCTGGCCACGTATTTTTACTTCCAAAAAGACCCCCAAATCTTGGTAGATAAAACTCCAGTTTTAAAACCAAAGACCTTGCCCCTAATTGTGCTGCCACCCCCAGTTGTGGCCGTGAAGGTCCCTACCAAGAAGGTATTAAAAAAGATCCTGCCCACTAAAAGTCTCCCAACAAGGAACGCTCCTAACCAGCTTGATCAAACCCTCCCTGTCCAAAAAACCAGGGATGAACACACAGCGATCCAAAATAAAAAAGGTGAGCTGATCATAAATTCTGTATTTATTGATGGCCCCTACCTAATTGCCCACGGTGATATTATTGTGGCAAACAAAGCAGATTTAGAAGCGCTGCAATCGGGTAAACAAATTCTTACTTTGCCTAGACCTACCCTGTGGCCTGGCGGAGTTGTCCCTATAAAGATTGATAGAGGCCTTGCAAATGCAAAAGCTATTGCCACTGCAGTCAAAGAACTGGAAGAGGCGAGCTCTCTAACTTTCCCCATAAGAGACGACGAAAAAAACTATATACATTTTAAAAAAGGGAAAATGAATTGTTACTCAAAACTAGGAATGATAGGAGGAGCGCAAGATATCTCGCTGTCACCTAATTGCCAGAGCTCTCACATCACTCACGAAATACTTCACGCTGTTGGACTTTTACACGAACAAAATAGAGAAGACCGGGATGATTCCATTATTATATATTGGGAAAATATAGAACAGTCCAATTGGCTTCAATTTCAAAAAATTAAAAATGATTTTATTGATGCGCTTGAACACCCCTTTGATTTTGATTCCATCATGCTCTATTCATCAGAACACTTTTCCAAATACCCAGATCAGTATTCAATGACAAAAATCAACGGAGATATTTGGCCGGCTACTCAGAAAAAACTATCCACAACTGATTTGAAAAAAATCAACAAACTCTACCCTGCGCATTCTAAATGACAAACTGATTACAGATATTTTTGTTTTTCTTTTTTAGATTCATTTTCCGTATCATTTTTCTATATTTTCTGAAAATGTTCTCACCAATTTCCCCAAGGATTTCTTCAATCTTTTCCGCGGTAGTTTCAATCTTGTTTTTAAGTAAGTCGTTGAGCTTATCTAGCTTTTTGCCAGAACTTTGTGCAAATATTTTCCTGTGTAGCTCTAAATTATCATCGTAGAAGCCACTAAGCTCAGTATAGTCATTGACCACTAAGGTATAAAAATGTGTATAATAATCGATTTTATAATCAGCATTTTGCGTTATACGAAAGCACTCATCCTTTAAACTCTCTGGACAAGTAAACTCATTTTTTCACTCATTTCCTTGAATTGCCCTAAGTGGTGTTTTAGTTTTTGCATTTTAGTTGTTAAAGAAATCAATTTAAAGTGGTCTCTCGTAAAAATACCACTTTCACCCAATGCCTTTTCAACTACACTTTGAAATTCGTCACTTGTGTAATGAACACTTAACCAAAAATATTCTGCATCATTGACAACTTCTTCAAAATCATTTTCATAGAATAACCCTTCAAGAGAGGTCATCATAAAAAATGGATTTACCCTGTCACTATTAATTCCTCCCATCATAGGATAATCACCGCGATATAATTTACTCCAGTCTACTTTCTTGCTTTTTAAAGTTTTCAAATAACTTTTCTCTAGTGAGCGTCCTGTCTCTAAATTTTCCCTGAAATTGATGTTAAATGGATTGTCAAAACTCGCCGGTAAAAAACTCGGAGCAGAGGAAATTGTGCAATAATTCTCTGGAGGGAAATATTTGTGAATATTACCTCCAAAGCAAGAATTATCAAAAATAGCAATATTTACATTGGGAACCTTATCTTTAACCCTATCTACTTCCACTTTAAGTTCGCTAACACTTATCTCTTCCTTGCTGGTTATACACAGGGTATGTTCATTTTTTTCATCTTCCTTACCACCATGAGTATTTATTTGAATTATTAGCTGATCTCCTTCATTCAGTTCAAGGCCCTGGAGATAACTGATAAATTTTCCCTTACTGAATTCTCCATCTGCCCAATCTGGTCCACCGCCAAAAAGTACATGAGTTTCAATACCAAGTTCACGATATTTTTTTAGATCTGATTGGACTTCGGACTCAAAAGGGCCATCATCTACTTTTAAACATCCTCCACCAGCAAGTAGCACATAGTTTTTTGCACTAGCAATTTGAACAAATAGATTTGAAAATATGAGAAAAATGATGATGATCTTCACGCTAGTCGCTCCTTGGTCTAGATATAGGTATTTTACCTTATGCGAATCCATTACATCTAGACACTTTCCAATTATTCCCGGACCGTCTAAAAAATCGACAACTTTTAAGTGCCCTTAAAGCCCATATACAGTGACTTACAACGTCCTATTGATGCTGACCCAATTTTTCCCAAGACGTTGTATAGTTTCCCGAGGCGAGCAACCACCTGATGCTTAAAAGCTGATCTGCTGGCAAGAGAGACTTATCCCTAAAAGAGAGTTGACAGTATTTTCTCTCAATCTCTTTTAATTCTTTTTGAAAGTCTTTGTAACACTGCTTAGACATTTCAATTTCACTATTTAAAAATGATTTACTATCACCAATAATTTCTAAGTTGTAGAACTCCTCTAGAAAAGGGCCTGTCAGCTCTCTTCTCATTTTCATCTCTAGAGGTGAATTGAGTTTCAACTCAAGTGTTCCACAGGGAACGACTCTCACTAGGTCACCGGGCATCACTTCAACTAAGTTAATTTTCTCCAGGCCTAAAAGTATCTTAAAAAGTTCTTTTTTACTTAGCCCAAAACGATCTCTAATGCTGACAAGAGATCTCTTTCTATATACTTCTCTAAATATAGCAAAATGTGCTAAGTGCTTTAAAAAATATTTTTCTTGTTCACTAGAAAGCCAAAACTTTCTCCCACTCTTGCCTTTTGCAAGATCGACCAAATCGAAAAGAGAAATATCTAAATGCTCTAAAATCTCAAAAAACCTTGGTGAGTATTGTCCCGTTTTCGGTGAGAGAACTCTTTTGATTGTGACTTCACTGGTGGACAGTACACTGGCAAGCTCGGCGTAACTTAGTCCTCTTCCTTTCAATACGGCCTTTAGTGAGTCAATAAGTGAGTTGTATTCAACTTGTAGCATGATGATACTCCAAAGGGCTTAAAGTATCACCCATTGATACTTCAACTAAACTAATTGCTATCAAGTATCATATTGTTTAGAAGGTGTTAAGCAGAAGAGCTGCTCAAAAAAGCGCTTCTAGCTTAAATAAATTTAAACACTTAGCTCAATTACAGGAGAAAAAAATGAAGTTCATCACCACCACCCTTGGCCTGCTGCTAACACTTTCGGCGGTAGCGAAGGCCCCAGAAAAACCAAGTATTGATATTGCTATCTTGCTAGATACAAGTGGCAGTATGCAAGGTCTTATAGACCAAACAAGATCTCGAATATGGAAGCTAATTAATAAACTCGATGAGGTGAAACACACTGGTCTTCCCGTCGATATAAATGTTGGCCTCTACCAATACGGCAGCTCTTATGTCGATGCTGAAGAAAACTACATAAAACAAGTTGTGGCCTTATCCACAGATCACGATCTACTGGCAAAGGAGCTCTTCTCTCTTAAGGCCCAAGGATCAGTTGAGTATGCAGGGCTTGCCTTAGAAAAAGCAGTTTTGGATCTTGAATGGGGAACGGCTCCCGCTGGTCTTAAAACAATTTTTCTCGCAGGTAATGAGACTTTAAAACAAGGTAGTACAGATGTAGCCAGCTCCTTAGCACTGGCGCAAAGTAAAAATATTTTTGTAAATACTATTTATGCAAATAATACCGGAAGCTTTAGACCAACTCGAACTCTTCCTAGAGGACATCACCTTCCAGGCCCACATAACGGTCCCGGTCCTCACATTCCTCTTCCTGGACTCGACCCAGTCCAACAGGAGTGGGAAAAAGCGGCCCTTCTTGGTGGAGGCTCCTTTTCTGTCATCCATCAAAATAAAAAGATAGTAGTGATCAAAACCCCTATGGATAAGAAAATTTTAGAACTTGATAAAAAAGTGAATAAGACTTTTGTTCCATTTGGAAAAGAAGGAAGTAGTTACTACAAGAGAATGATTGATCTCGATAGCAATATTGGAAATTCTTCGACTGATGATATGATCAATAGAGGAAGATACAAGGCCGGTGGTCACTACAATATTAAAAATTGGGACCTTGTTGAAGCTGCCAAAGAGACAACTTTTAAATTAGAAGATTTAAAAGATGACGATCTTCCAGATCAGCTTAAAGGAAAATCAGTAGAAGAAATTGAGCTCTACCTATTACAAAAAGAGCAACTCAGAAATAAGCTTAAGCAGCAGATTAAAAACCTCTACGTAGAAAGAGAAGCATTTATCAAAAAAGAGATGGATCGTCTTGAAACAGAAAATGGAGTTGATCCAATTGATTCTGCAATGTTTGACTCCCTTGCTGGAAAACTTAAAGAATCTGGTTTTGAACTAAACTAAAGGTCACAGTGGCTGCAATTTAAGATTGCAGTCACTTCTTCTACTTATGTTTCATCATCATCGTCAGAAGAAGATGAACTTTCTGAATACTCCGCTTCGAATACTTTTGTACCAATTTGTGATTCAGTATGTGAAGAAGGCCCAGCAGATTGTGAGTCAAAGTTTGACTGAAAACTTTGAAAATTGATATTACTGGCAAAGTGAATATTTCCTGTTTCAATCCCTTTTTTAAAGTATCCTTTTAACAAAGATACTAAGAGGTGACGACTTCCAGGAATTACCATGGAAAGCCCTAATATATCGGTCAAAAAACCAGGAGTTAAAAGTAAGAGTCCACCTCCAAAAACTAAGAGCCCATGAATGAACTGATTCGCTGGAAGCTGTCCTTTTGACATTTCAGATTGAATCTTCCCCAGTATGGATAGGCCTTCTGATTTAGCTAATGCTGCCCCCACAAGTCCAGTCAACAGTACAATGCCAATGGTGTAGCCTCCGCCAATAGCACTAGAAGCTGTAATCAGCAGATATATCTCAAGGGCCGGAACCACAGTAAATAAAAGCAAGAGAACGAAAAACATAGCGATCAACCCCCTTAGTAACGATTGCGATCACCAATTTCCGTACACATTAAAACTTTAGGTGGATAGTGTGAATACTAAAATCGAAGTCCCCCACATTTGGCACCGCGAAGAGAGTTGAATCGTTAGATAAGCTTGCAGATATTTTAGTAAGTTAGCTCAACAGTGTGTGGCAATAATGTCATATTGGCATGATCTTAAACTCCTCTTAGTATTATTTTAAAATACCAAAGGAGACAATATGAAATTCGTGATTCTTATACTTTGTATCTTTTCAGCTGGCGTCTACAGTGACACAAACATCGATTCAAAAAAATTCAACTCACTCAATAAATTTATAAAGAAAAACCTAAGTGGATACGTGCAGGCAAAAGTCGACAGTGTGAAATTATCAAATTTTGACGGTTTACTTTCACAACTCTCAACTAGCTACAATATTTTAAAATTCAAAAACCAAGAGATTTATACTATTAAATCAGATCAAAGTTACCACTACCTTGATGGAAGCTTACTTATCGCTATAAACGTAACTGTCTATCCTAAAACAGTTGAAAAAAGAAAAGCCTTATTAAAGGAAAACAAAAATGAAATTCAAAAACTAAGGAACTTATTTCTAAGTAAATACTTTATTTTCGATGTTAAAGAAGTGAAAAAAATCGAGCATATAAAAAGTCTTGCGGTAACAGTGAGTTCAAAAAATAGTAGTACCTACATTAAAGATTTCTATATTGTTGCCCGTCCAGATCCAAAAAATTTGAGTGTGCACTATAAAATCAATGCAAGAGTTAATGCCACTCATATTCTAGTTGATCAATTGCGCTCCACACTAACAAATATGATCGATAGCATTGTAGCCGATACTAAGCCGGATAACCTGGAAAAAGAGCAAATCTCACAACTGGGCTCAAAGATAGTAAAGAAATTGTGTAAAACAGAGTTAAACTGCGAACACCGCAAAGCAGCCAAGTAGATTTTTCTTAGGTTTTCTATAAGAATATGATAGTTAATGCGGTAAAAAAAAAGATCAATTCTTAAAAAAGGTATTATTTTGAAAGTTTCAGACGATCATGTCGTATCAATTCACTACACTCTTACCAATGAAAAGGGTGAAACACTAGACTCCTCAATAGGCGCTGAACCTTTGATTTTTATCCAAGGTAAAAAGCATATCATTCCAGGTCTTGAAGACGCTCTTACTGGAAAAGAAACTGGTGAAAAACTCAAAGTTACAATCCCACCTGAAAAAGCTTATGGCCCAAGAAATGACGAAATGGTTCAAGCTATTCCAAGAGCTGAGTTTGGAGAAAATGAGCAAATTGATCCGGGAATGCAATTCCAAGCTGATACTGACAATGGACCTGTTATATTAACTGTTGTTGAAGTAAAAGATGAAGAAGTCGTTGTAGATGGAAATCATCCTCTTTCTGGCATTACTCTTTGCTTTGATGTTGAAGTAGTAGAAGTAAGAGAGGCCACTGAAGAAGAGCTTTCAGAAGGTCACGTTCACGGACCAGGCTGCCAACACTAGAAAATATTCTTACATATATATGAGGAGGCAATAACACTTTTTATTGCCTCCTTTTTTTGTATAAAAATTGCACAAGAAAATTAGAGATATTCGCTTATTTTAGGTAAAAAAGATTCTGCATACCGATCGCACTTATTTTGTCCTACACCGTTTACCATTAGAAATTCTGTTTTATCCCTAGGAAGAAGTAAGCACATGTCACGGAGAGATTTGTCGCTAAAAATAATATAAGGGGGAATGCTTGCTTTTTTTGCTAGCTCAAGTCTAATTGATCTAAGCTCCTCAAATAAATCATCATTGTCATGAGCTGTATCAATATGTCTTGTAGATTTAGTTTTCTTAGTGGATTTTTTGCTCTCAACTCTTTGAACTCTTACTTCAAGTTTCTGAGCTCCTGATAGAAGATCCTTACTTTTTTCAGTTAGACAAAAATTTCGATATTCCCAGTTTTTAACTCTGATAAAGCCTTGGTTTAAAAGTTGCCTGAGAATACTGCCCAAATAAGTTTTTGACCTAGATTTCCCTATTCCAAAAACACTGAGCTGATCGTGGCCTCTTTCAAGAACCTTGGCATTTTTTGAACCTCTAAGGACATCTATTATATAACCGGCTCCATAGATTTGATTAGTTCGGTATATTGCTGAAAGAATCTTTTGGGCATCCTCTGTGGCATCACATGTATCAGCAGGTACTAGGCATGAGTCACAATTTCCACAGTCCTGATCCAATTTCTGCCCAAAGTAACTAAGCAGAAATATCCTCCTGCAACTAACACTTTCACACAAACAAAGCATACTATCGAGCTTGGCCCTGGCCACTTTTTTGTAGCTTTCTATGGCCTGCGTTGTCTCCAGCATTTGAGAGAGCTTTACAACATCTTGAAGGCCATAGACCATCCAAGCATTTGAAGGCCTACCATCTCTTCCGGCCCTTCCTGTCTCTTGATAATAACCTTCAATACTTTTGGGAAGATCTAGGTGAGCGACAAATCTCACATCAGGCCTGTCAATTCCCATACCAAAGGCAATGGTGGCCACAACAATTAAATCTTCTTCAGTGTTAAACAGATCCTGACTTCGCTCCCTTACCTCAGTGCTGAGTCCAGCGTGATAGCAAACAGCGTTGTGTCCCAATTGACATAGCTTTTCGGCTACCCTTTCCACTTTCTTTCTTGAAAGACAGTAAACGATGCCACACTCGCCTGAATGATTGGCCTTAATAAACTGATCAAGCTGTTTAATTTCATCAGCTCGTTCAAGAATTTGATATTTGATATTGGGTCTATCAAAGGAGTCCACAAAAATAGTTGGAGAATTAAGCCCTAGCTGCAGTGAAATATCACCGCGGGTTTTCTCATCGGCAGTGGCAGTCAGAGCAAGCAT
>Ga0257117_1000690_pt1 | contig 24478 bp, 15 predicted proteins | sample SI112_135mmetaG_FD_190157 | JGI IMG/M metagenome (GOLD analysis project Ga0257117, IMG submission 190157) | Marine microbial communities from Saanich Inlet, British Columbia, Canada - SI112_135m | ecosystem: Environmental > Aquatic > Marine > Inlet | place: Canada: British Columbia | collected... | reverse complement strand
CTTTATTTAAAAGTACAGAAACTTTTTCTTTTTCTATTTTTTCGTTAAATATAGTTTTAGCTACATTTTTAAGGTCAGCTAATATTGTTGATCCTTGTAAGTTTTTAAGCTCTACGATCTCTATTGATTTTTTTGCATCACGTGCAACCATAGAGATAACTTGTTTTACTGTTTTTATATTTGATGGAAAATCTGTTAAAACAATAGCATTTGATTCTTTATCTGTTACAAGTTTTGCAGATTTTGAAATTAAATGCCTAACTTTACTACTTACATAATCAACATTTGAGTGCTCTATATTAAATACTTCTGTAACCATTTGATATGTAGTAATATTTTTTGCATTATTATATACAGGAGTATTATACTTTGCAGCATCACTAAGTCGTATAATTCTTAAAATACCTTCATTATCAAGTACGGTATAACCTTTAGATTCTAATACATAAATTAAAATATTTAATAAATCATCAGTATACACAGGCTTATTAGATTCAAAGTCTACTTTACCTTTAATAGCAACAGTAAATAATATATTTTTATCCAAAATTTTTGATACAATTTTTGCAAATTCCTTAATTTCTAAGTCTTTGAAATTCATATTAATTTGTTCATTCGCAAAAACATTGATACTTAAAAAGATAGTGATAAAAAAGCTTACTATTATTTTATTTAATCTCATAATCTAACTCCATTTGTTTATTATTTCTTATTAGAACCATATGCAAATTATCCATTGATTCAATATCTGCATATATTTTAAATGCTTGTTCATAACTTGTAAGGCTAATATTGTTTACACTTTTTATAATATCACCTATTTTAAGTCCTAACTTTTTAAATATACTTTTCTTTGATAGATTACCTATTTTAAATCCATCAATAACACCATCTTTTTCAATCTCTTTGATAGCAATCTCTTTCCAAATATTATCAAAATTTTCAGTATACTTATTTAGTAAACTTTTCTTTAGTACATATCCATCTTCATTTTTAGATATATCTTCTACTAATTTACTTTGTTCTATAATTTGAGCTTGTTGTTTCTCAATTGTATATCTACCTTTTTCTTTACTGTCAATCATAGTTAATTTATATTCCGTACCAGATTTTATAAATACTACATAACTAGGATATATTTTTTTTAATTTATAATTTTTAAATACATCATTTACTTCTAGAGTATGCATAACTGATGATGACTTTTCTATAATTGTAATAAATCCTTTATTATTTGGTAATGCAAAAATAGCTTTTAATATAATATTATTAATTAATTGATATGACTTTGATTTTGTTACTACTCTTGGCTTAGTTACTGCTTTTATTTTTTCTTTAAAACTTTTTTCAACTTGATACCTATTATATTTAATATTTTTTTGTTGATTATCTAATACAATAGGTGCAGTTTTAGGTAGATACATATATAAACCACTTGCTATTATAAATGATAGTAGCACAGTAACCACATATGGTAATAATTGTTTTACTATATCATTAAAATTTATATTCATAACGATACCCATCTTCTGTCTTTGTTAAATATTTCATAAGCTCTTTATTTTTAATCTTAAACTGTTTTGATAATTTTATATCAATAACTAATGGATTTAAAATACTATGTGTGATTTTTATAGATTTCATATCATATGGCAAAAACTTTTTTAATGACTTTTGAACTTTTAAATTGTCTATAATAATATTAGTTTGAAATAGTAAACTTTTTATCTCTATATTTTCAATACTTGCCACTTTTATTTTTTCATATTTAATATTTGTATTTTCTAATACAAGTGAAATATATTTATCTTGTACTTTTATATTTGTAAGTTCTATTTTATCTTCTGCTAGCTTTTCAAGTGCAAAATAATATAGATTTTCTTTTGGTAAAAATATTAATAACATATAGATAAATAATATAAATACACTTATATATTTTAAAATTATTTTCATACTATATACCAACTTCTATATCTATACTATTATTTGAAATATTTAGCTTTAAAATATTTAACTTTTCATTTAAAATTTTATTTACAAATTTATCTATCTTTTTTAATGATATTTTATCAATCTTAATTTTTATCTTTTTCTTTGTAATTTTTTTATCAAGTATTTTTATACCTACAGATGCAATCATTTTATCAACAACTTTAATAGTATGCTGACTATTCCCCCAATCTTTTTTCATTTGAGAATAGCTAAGAGCAATATTATTAATATTAATTAATTCACTTTGAGATTTTTCTACACCACTGATTGACTTGTTGAACAATACTATAGATACTACTAGTACCACAGCTGATAGTAACATAATATATAATGGATCTAGTTTTTTCATATACTAAGTCCTATTGTAACTATTTCTTCTTTTACTACAGCACTACTAAGGACATGTCTTTTTTCAAGATAGTCAACTAATTTTTTCGCTTTTATATTTTTAAACTTAATTAGAAATGTTTTATTTTTATAATTACAAGAAATCATGTCCCCACCATATTTAGATTTGAAATCAAAAATATATTTATATACTTCCCTTAGCTTTATTTGTTCTTGAGATGTTTTTTTTAATTTCTTCATAATTGAATTTGTAGCAATTGTACTTGATGGCATGCTATGCTCTTGTTTTAAACTTTCTATTTCATTTGGTATTGATGATATTATTTGATTATTAATTAATATTTTTGCAAATATCATTACAGTAAATAAAATCATTATAGTACTTAACAAATAAGAATTTTTTGCTGTTATATATTTTGAACTTTCTCGTACTTGTATAAAATGCTTTGATAGCTTAATTGAAGAGATATCTATATTATTAGTAGTATTTACTTGTAGCTGTATTGGTACTTGTACCAATATACCATCTGAAAATCCAAGACATATATTATCAATCTTCATACACGTTAACGCAGTTGAAGATACTATTGATTCTAATTCTATTTGTGCGAAATGAATACTATTTACTTGAGATAGTGAAAGATTAGCACTCTTAATTCCATCAATAATTTTATGTTCATCATAAGCAAAGCATATGTACTTTTGATCTGCAAGTTTTTTTACATAAAAATCTTTACCTTCAATATCTATAAATTCTTCAAATAAAGATGGTAATGCACTATGTACTTCTTTAGGTGAAGTCATAGGTAATTCAAACACCCTTACCCAATAAAATTCTGGTGAGAGTATAATATTTACACCAGACAATATATCAAATGATGATTTTGAGTGTAAAAAGAGATTCAATTTATCTTTGGAATTAAAAATATTCATATCCTCGTAGTCTTCATAATATAAGTCATTCTATCTAAATTAAACTTTTAATTTATAGACTTTAACAAGTGGTGTTAATATAGTTGGTTCAAATAGAGTATTATTATAGTTTTCTAATACAAATAATTGAAAATATGTAGAATTTAGTACTGAATTATCTACAAGTAAAAATTGTTTATAATTTGACATATAAATCACATTTAAATTACTTTTTTTACTTATAGTCTGAACTTGTTTTTTTAACTTACCTTTTTTATCATAAAATGTTTTAATAAATTTTCCAATTTTAATTTTTTTATTTCCAATAATTAATTTAGATGATTTTTTATCTATTTTAATACCACGACCTAAATCAATAAATTCTTTATTTTCATTAAATTTATTTGATTTATAGAAAAATGGTATATTACCTTTTTTACCTGTCATTAAATCTATATTTGAAAATAATGATACTGTTGGATAAATATTCATCATCCTATTTGGTAGATATAAATAAATATCTCTAGTTTTTTTAGGTATTTTAATATCTGTTTGGAGTGCTGTTAAAAAATTATTTGTATCTTTAAATTCAAAATCAAGTGTCATATTAGCAATATTTGTACGATTTCTATCACTATCACTTTTATCTAAATTAAATTTCTTCTCTGTATATTCAACATCAAATCTAAGCATTTTACTAGCTTCTTCTTGAGTATGAGTAAGTACAAAACTTGTAGGGAAATTTACAGATCCACTATGTTTTCCACCATCACTTAAGGTTTTAACATCTGCATAGTATCTTATAGGATAGCCATAATCCCACCATCCCACAACATAATCTTCTCTTGAAGCTGTAGTCTTTAGTTTATCTAAAACTTGTACTTCATTTTGCGTAAATACCGTTGGTACCTTATAATCATATGCATGTTTAATATTAGGAATTAAAATAGCAATAGTTAGTAAACTAATTACAGAATAATATATAAGTTTATTTTCTTTTATATTTACTAACTTAACTAATTCTACTATTAAAAATGCTATTCCAAGAGCAAGAGGTGGTATTGCATAAATTGTAAATCTTAAACCACCAGATGGAATAAGTCCAAAAATACCATTTGCTAAAAATCCAAGTCCTATCATAGGAAGTGCTAAAAGCATAATAGGATATCTAATACTCATCCAAATATATCCAATAATAGAAAATATAAAAGTAACTGTATGACCAGAAATTCTATTTGCAAAAGTCTCAAAGCTAATAGCCCCAGCTTCTCTAATTGTTTGCATTACAGTATAGTAATGTAGTTTTAAATCTTCCCCCACTACTGTAATATGATCTTTAAATACATATCCCTTTAGTTTTCCCCAAATTGGGTCAAATCCACCTGTAAATATAAATAGTACTATTGATAATCCAAATATATAATATAGATATTTTGAAAACAATTCATTTTTTAATTTTACTAAAGCAAATAATATAATAACAATTAAAAACCTTATATATCCATCAACTTGCATCATAGCAAACATCATAAAAGTTAGTAGTGTTAAATTATAAATAAAATCTTGTTTTTTCATATATTGATAAAAAACATATAGTAAAATTAATCCAAAAAATGCAAATTCTAGGGCATAAGATTGTGGATACCACCATCTATAAGCTATAATATCTAATGCTGTAAAAATTAGATATTTATTTTCTCGTGTTTTAATAGCCCACATGAGTGACCAAAGTAAAATAGTAGGAAATACAATATTTAAAAGATCAGTATCATAATATCCTACCATTGTACGATTATAATAAGACCAAGCAATAGAAGCTAAAAGTGCAGCTATAAATCCAACTTCAAGCTTTCCAATACTTCGTCCTATTAATATAATAGGTATAACAACTAATGATGCAAAAAATGCTGGCATATAAAATATGATTGATTCAAATGAAAATGGTAATATTTTTGCTATGAATGCAGTTAAATTTGATGCTGCAGTTGTAATTGGTGATCGATCATTTTCTTGACTAATACCAGATATAATATCTCTAGCACCCTCTGCCCAAAAGTATCCATCATTTGTATTTATCATAAATTGATTATTAAATTTAAACTGCTCAGTACCATTAAATTGATAAACCCATATTAATCTAACAGCTATACTAAATATAAATGCTATAAAAATAAAAAGTAAAGTTTTTTTATTTATTGAAAGATTCATTATTTCCCTTAAAATTATATAATCATATCACAAATCTACTTTAAACCCTACTCTTATTACTCTATTCGAAGTTTTTATATCATTTGATATCTCAATGCTATATGTTTTATATTTAAGTCCAAATATTATATTTTGTAGCTCGTATATATATCCAATTTTTGTATTTAAATTATTAATATATTCTTTTTGAATATATATTTCATTAAACATAATATTTTTATCAAAATCAATATTATCACCTATAGAAATACTATTATCTATTTTATAATCTAATATTACTTTATATTTTATTGGTATTTTTTGTTTATAATCTATATTATATTTATAATATCCTACTCCAAATGGTTTAATATGATTAAAACCATCATCACCTTTATAAACAGTTTGGCTATCAAAATCATAATACATATGTGTTATCGATTTCCAATTTATATAAGAGTTAATATTAAAAATACCAAAATTAAAATATAAATCATTATTTTTATAAATATATTCCAGATCTAATCCATATCCTTGTCCGCTGTAATTATTATCATGATTATTATTTTTTGATATTTTATTAGTTTTTGAATAATAGTAATCAAAACTCATTAAAAATCTATTATCATTAGAACCTTGTAAATTTAGATATTGTATATCTTTTGCTTTATATAATTTAAATTTAGTTTTTATAGTATGTTTAGAATCCAAATCAAACTTCTTTTCAATATACATACCTTTTGTATCAAAATAATTTGCATTTGCTTCTATGTTTTTAGATGTAATTTCACTACCTATATTATTACTATTAAGTAGTGTTGAGAAATCATTTGAACTATAATAAAGTGTCTGAATAAAACCACTATTCATAGATATATCAATATTTTTTTGTCTAAAAATACCAATTTTTATATCATCTTTTATGTAGTGTGTATCAAAATAAATATCGCCAATTACATGATTTTCTTTTTCATGTTGCGGTATTGATGACCATTTATTATCAAAAAGGTTAATTTCTAGGGAGTTTGATTTTATATCTAGATTAAAATCAAGCCCCACATTAAAATCACTAGAAAAACAACTGCTAGTAATTAGTAATAAAAATTTAGAAAAGTGTTTCAGAGCTACCGTCTGTATAGTTTATCTCCCAAGTATTTCCAATACTTTCACCATATGTTGCTAAATTATTTCCATCTTTATCTTGTATCGTAATTTGTGAATCACCATTTTCAATTCCAAATACTCCATTTGAATCTGATAATTTAGCTTGATTTTCATCTATAAAGAATCCTAGTTTATATTCATTTAAATCTGATCCCCTTATAAACATACCATATATATCATCAGCACCATTTGTACTAGCACCTACTATTTTAATACCAAATGGTTCAAATCCATTTGCTACAATACTACCTTCTATTTTAAAAGATTGTGTATCTTTTAATCTATTTTCATTACCATAGGCTTTTCCTGTAAATGTAGTATTATTATAGCTATAAATGCCATCAAAATATATCTCATTATCTAAAGATGGTGTATTATTAGCACTTATATTAGCATCTATCTTTAGATAATTTCCATCACTATCTTTTATAGAAATTTCAAAACCTTGAAGATTAGCAAGAGCAAATATATCTTCATCTATATTCTTCTTTTTAGTAAGATTTAAATTTGCAATTTTTACAAAACTATTACCATTGGTAATTTCTATATTTTTAGCATAAGCTACTTCTAAATTATTATCCTCAAAAGTTTTAGTACCCAAAGTTAATTTAATTTGTTTTGTACCAGCAGTGATAGTTCCATCAAATGAGATATCTGCATCATATTGATCTATTGATGTTACACCATAGTCTACCTCTTTAGCATCATCTAAATCAACTTTAGCAGTAAATGTACCTTCAAAACTAGGTTCTCCACTAGCACCTGTAAAAGTACCTATAAATTTATTATTATCTTTATTACTTTCACTTAATATCATCTGACCTCTAAAACTTCTATTAGCAGAAGTAATAGTTCCATCAAAAGTTGCCTCAAAATTTTGAATCTCTTGTGCTGTATCTTCTTTAGCATGGTCAAAATCAAAAGTGATATCCATATCAGTTAAAGTCATAGAGGAATTATTGATCCCTGTAATTGTACCACTTGCTTTAAAGTTAATAGTTGTATCTGAATAATCTAAACTTGTAATTGTTAAATTGTAATTAGTACCAGATACTACAATATTACCAGTAGTTGTTACAGTATCATTACTTTCACCTTGGTTATCTACACTTACTATTGTTGCGCCATTAAAAGTAATAGTAACTGTGTTTCCATTTTCTACAACAGTCATCTCACTTTCTAAACTTTCCATTCTATTGGCAATTGTATTCATTACATTCTCAAAGTTACCCTCAATACTAGAATCAAAAGTAGTCATAGAGTTTTCTAATGCGATTACAGTATTATCCAAATCATTAGCAACACTTTCAACAACAGGCTCAATTTTATCAGTTATTAATTTTGACTGTTGACCTATAATAGTTGCATGATCTTGAGAATTATCCTCATTATACAAAGAGTTTGTAGCTTCTCTTAACTGTGTAAATAAATTTTTTGCATCTGATACATTTGCTATTTTTGTTGTTTGTTGTAAAATTTGAACATCATGCTTAATATCATCAATAATTAAATTATCATTATTATTTGTAAGTACCCAAAATCCACTATATGAATTAATTAAGTTTAATGTATCTATATTTGGATTATCTTCGATTAAAGTTTTCAAACTTTGCTTAGGTGAGAATGCACTCCATTTTTGTGTACTTGAATCAAAACTCCAAATTAATTCTATATCTTGATTACTGCTTGACATATTATTAAAGCCATCAAGTTCTATATTTGTACCTAATAATTGCCAACCATTTTTAAGATTATAAGCTTTTATATTTTTTGTATCATCTATAATAACAGTATCAGCAGAATTAGCACTTACCCAAAATCCACTATTTTGCGGAATATTATATAAATTACCAATTGAATTATTGTTATTAATTATAGTAGATATATTTTCATCTGGTGAGAATGCACTCCATCTATTATATCTAGTATCATATTTCCATACAGTATTTATGCTATCTTTTTTAAAACTATTCATAGTTGTTTGTGAACTTCCATTTCCAAGAAGTTGCCAACCTTATTTTATATTAACATCTGCACCATTTAAAAGTGTAGCTACAGCTACACTCAATAATAAATTTATCTTTTTCATATTATTCTCCTATGTTAAATTTATAACTCAATCCTATATTCATGTATCCATACTTATGATCAAATGATGTTTGTGAGTATTTGTTGTATAAATATGGTATTTGACCACTAAATTGTGTCATCATTATCTTACCACCAACACTTAAAAGTAAATTTTTATCAATCACTTTTGATATATTAGCTTTGATGATATGATTATAATCTCTATAATCTAATCCATTATCTCTAAATAACATGTCATACTCATAGCAAAATTCATATGCCATATTATATTTTGTATCATCATATGATATATTTACACCAAAAAAAGCCATCTCTTCATCTCTATCAAGTCTTTTGTATGGTGTAATATTTCTATTATCTAATTCATTTTGTAATGATATATCTGTCTCATAATGCAATGAAGAATCTACAAATGTAGATATTTTTGTCTTTTTATAACCTATAAAAAAATCTGTAAGAAGATGACTACTAGTAATATTGGCCAATAGTCTAATATATTGACTTTCATCACTTAAATTTTCACTAGAAAAATATGGACTTAATTCTAATCCATTACCAAGTGTTGTTGGGTTAGAAGGATCATTTGTATAATCATTTATCACATATGGATATACTGGATTTACGATAGGATGCGGTTCTATTTTAATATTATAATTTACACCCTCATCTGTAGAAACTTTATCAAGCATAGAGTTTATATCATCTAAATCTCTTATATAAATATCTTTTGCTCTATTTTTTACATATCCAATATCTATAGATAAACCATTGATTAAACTCATCTTACTATTTAAAAAATTATATCTTAAAAATATTTCATCTCTATTGTTATTAAGTACATTTTCACCATAAGATATATTCTCATTAGTTCTAGTATAGTCAAGCATCAAACTATCACTTATACTATATCTTAGTTCAAGTTCATATCCATCCATATCACCCAAACTATCATAGTTTACTGTACTTGTACCAAATTCACTCTCTTTTATATTTAGTACATCAAGCGTATCATTCATCTTAAGATAACTTCCAAGTACTTGAATATTACCACTTTTGGGGGTATGTGTATGGATATTATGTTTTGCATAATTTATATTTTGAGCATTTAATCCAACTACGCAAAATAAAATAGTAAGTAATCTAATCATTTAATTTCAACTTCCCTTTTAATTATATTTGATCCTACATCAAATTGATAATCCAACGAAAAAATACCATAATTTGTAATCTTAACTTGCTCATCTATTGTTGTAGCATTTTTAAAGTTTACATCATCACTATATATAAATATATCATATTTACTTTTTGCTTGAAAAGTAGCTGCAGGTACCATATCTTGTATAGCAAATACATCATCAATATTTAAATATAATTTATCTCCATCAAAATTTAGCATACTATCATATACATCACTGCCTTTTATGAATGTTTTACTACCACTTGTACCATTACTTTTTGTTCCTGTAATATGCAGTTTATCATTATGAATTACAATTTCACCATATGCACCTGTTGATAGTTTATCAAACCTAATTCCAATTTTAAAATCACTATAATCACCAACTTCAATATCTAGCACTAAGTTAAAATTATCGGACACAGTATTTTCTATAGATTTTATCCATGCACCTTGAGATACTTTAACAATATCTAATGTCTCAAAGGCAGAAGTATCAAAATTTGGTGCATATACATTCCACTTTTCATTTTTATAGCTAAAGGCTGCTTGGTAATTTGATTTTACTTTAAATCTTTCTACTACATCAATATCACCACTTACTGGTGAAATCATATTCCAACCTACATTTACGCTAGAATCTTCACCTAATATATTTGATTCAAAAGAAATTAGATTTTTATCTTTTTTGTATAGCCATATTGCAGATCCAGCTAAGATATTACCTATTTTACTTTTTGAGAAATATTCCCAAGTATTATTTTGATATATCCAAGCATACTCTTCATTTTGTATATTTAATTTACTACTACTTATATTATCTGGTGTTCCTACAAAATTCCATCCACTTTCTACATCAAATGTAACATATACACCACTATCTAATAATATTCTAGAGTTATTTAATATTTTAATCGCACCTTTTGCTAGCTCACTATTAGTATCAGTATCAAATTTTTTAACATTATTATATAAATTACCTTCTTCAAAATATAATGAAGGATCTTTTAACCAAAGTGTAAAATGAGTTAATTCCCCTATCATAGATGTATTATAATCATCTTTGAAAATATTATCTAAAATCTCAAAGAAACCAAGCTCACCAGATGTTTCAATCATACTTAAGCTTTTCTTAATAATATCAAATCCAAATCTTTCTTTGATATACTTTGCAAATACTACAAGTGAATATTCATGAGATCTATTATAAGTTTCTATTGCTAAATCAGTATTATTAAAATATTGATTAGCAAAATATACATATCCATTTAAATCATCATATACTTCATCTTCCAAAAGTACAGCCGTTGCTTCAAACCACCAAATATTTTTAATCCATTTATCATAATCTATATTTGATATTTCAAAATATGAATATTGAATAGTATGAAAAAATTCATGTGAAATAGTAGTTTTTAAAATATCATCATTTATAGTATCACTTAACACAAAAAAAGGGGTATTATTAGATGAATAAGAACTTGCCCAACCAGCAAAACTTGCATCAATCTCTTGAAAATAATCATATTCATAATTATAGGCATTCATATTTCCAATATAAATATCAATAAGACTACTTTGTGTATTTCGTGGAGCATTAAAACCTAATTGGTTAATTTCAACATCCCAAGATTTTTCTGCAATATCTAATATATTTGTCATTTTATCTTGTATATTTGTATCTAATTTATATTCTATACCTACAATTACTTTAAAGTGTTGAGATTCTAAATAATAATTTTTATTATCTTCACTAGTAATATAATTTGCAGATACACTAATAAATATTGTTATTAGCATTAATATTATTCTCATCTTATGGCTCCATTATATCTATTTGTTTAAAATCACCAGATTGCAAATCTTGGATATCAACATTTTGTATTATTATATCATTAGTCTTCGTATTTGTAACTTTTAAACTAACTATATCACTTTTTAGCTCTAATGGTATTTGTATTTTAAATGGTTCTTGCACAGAATTAAAAATTCCATACAGATATTTTGGTACTTTAGGTGGTACACCTTGTACATATACTACTTCACTATTTGATAAAACTTCTATTTTAAATATAGCAATTTTATCATCAATTTCTTTTTCTTTATTAATTGTATTTAAAGAAACTCTTTTAGGAATATTTTTTAAATTATTATTTTTAATATACTCTCGAACATCGTCATTTCCAATAATCATATCATCTACACTGTATTGTTGATTTAAATTCTTTTTCATTTGTAAAGGCTTTTTATCTTTAGTATTTTGTAAATTTAAGTTTACATCTATAGGTTTTTGCTCATCAATATATTCTATTTGAATAGAAGTACTTTTTCTATCAGATTTCATATCTTCTATTTTAGTATAATCATTAATAGTAATATGCTTTATAATTTTATCATTATTAAATTCAGATATATCATCTTCCTTACTCATAAAAAATATAGATAAACCAAGAATTAATACCAAGCCAAGAATATATAATATTCTATTCATCTATATCAAATCTATAAAACTCCCCTTGTATAGCTTTTTTTGTATCTATATGGATTAGTTTTAAAGATTTACCTTTTTTATCTGCTAGATGTATATATAAATCATTTTTATCTTTTGCTTCAAGAGGTATGATAAACTTATATATATTTTCTTTTGTATTTTTATAACTACCATACAATACAAATGGGATTATTGGATTTCCTTTTATATTATAAATAATATCATCTTTTATATACAAAGTTGTTGTATACTTACCTTTTAGAAACTCTGATACTATTTTTTTATTTGCAAAATTCGATGCTATTTTTAATTTATTTGTTTTTATAAATTTTTTAATATCTTTTGAATTTATAATTTTATTTATTTTTATTACTGGTTCATCTTTTTTAACTACAATATTTACACTAGAATCTTTTGGTCTTTGTAACAGTTCTTGATTTGTTTTTCTTTTATTTTGTTCTTGTTGATATTTTTGATATTGTTTTTGATTTACCTTTTCACTTATTTGTTTTTGATTTAAATTTCTTTTTATTTTTTCTTTTTCTTTTGTTTTATATTCAACTATTTGACTATCTAACTCTTTAAATTTTGCTTTTTTATTATCTTCATATTTTAACTTTTGTTCGTATTGTTTTTTATTTTTGTTTGATTGTTCACTGTATTGTTTTTTCTCTATTTCTGTAATAGCAAAACCATTAACAATAAGCAAAAAAATTAAAATTAAATATTTCATTGGATTTATCCTCTTTAGATTATATAAAAAAATAAGTGAGCAAAAAATTGCCCACTTATAGTAAAATTAGAATAATTAATTATTCTGGTGTAGGTGTTGTATCCGCTACTCCAGCTATAATTGGAGAAGTTGGGAAAGTAGCTAATCCACTTGTCATATCAGTAAAAGTACTAATAGTTTCAGTTTCTATACTACCATCTTCATATATTTTTATCTCTACACCATTAGCAGGCATAGACATAAATTCTATTAGTAGTCCACCACCATCACTATCTTGCATAGCTAATTTACCATCACTATCAATAGTCCAGTTACCATTTTCAGTATATGATTGACCATCATCTGTACCAGTTTCATTAAATGTTTGATCAGAATTAAACTCTATAGTAGTTCCATCATCAAAAGTAATTTTTTTATTACTAATATCTGAAATAGTTAATACAATAGAATTAGCAGTAGTTGGTGCCATTACCGATTCTTGACCAATTGGCTTCATTCCAAGAATTTTCATTGACCAATCTTCAACAGTACCATCATCATCAGTGTCTGTACCAATTATAGCTGTATTTGATCCAGCTGATGTACCATCTGCTTTGATCCATTCACCAAACTGTATAGCTTCATCAATTTGTTCTGTCTCTTGAACTCCATCTTCCATCCAGCTGTCTTCAAAACTTATACTTGGTGCAGTACCATTCCAATACCAAGTACCATAATTTGTTCGTATAGTTTTAAATATTACATTACCAGATGCATCTACAATAGGATTTTGACCAGTAATATTTCCTGTAGTTGCATCATATACATCTTCCATTTCAGGTTCAATTTCTTCCATTATCATCTCACCATTATCTTTGAATGTCATTCTTTCAAATTCCAGTTTTACATATGATTGACTATTGTAACTATCTTCCCAAACTTCAGCCAAATAAAGTTCTTTATTTGTCCAATATGCTTCATCTGTTACACTTGGAACTGAAAATGATGGTATATTATCAAGTTCAGTTTTAAGCTCTTCTAGTGTTGGTCCAGTATCTCCTATAGAAACTCCATCACCACCATCAGTACCTTCATTTAAAAATGATAAGTTTGGTTTTACTATTGTAGCTTCTTGTAATGAGATTGTCATCTCTTCTTGATTGATAGACATCATATCTAAGAACACTACATCCTCTTCTAGTGAACCTGCTTGTCCATCTTGACCATCTATCCATAAATCTTTTTTAGTGAAACTAAATCTTTTCTTTTCACTACCACCATATATAGATTCAGCTTTATATTCATTTCCAATAGCTTCAATATCCATAGTATTCGAGAAGTTAGTAAGTTCATCTTGATTGTTTAGATTACCCCAAACTACATAGTCACCACTATTTCCACTATTCCACATATCTATATCATTAAATTTGATAATATCAAACCATCTATTGTCTGGATTTTCATCATTATCTAAGAACGAAGTCTCTTCAAGTACAGCTACATATCCATCAAGATTATTAGCACTATCATTCATAAATAGTTTTAATTTAGCAAATGAGTCTCCTTTTAAATCTTTAAAAGTTGTATTTGTGCTAAATGGTGTAGTAAATCCTGTACTATTATTTTTCTTAAATGTGATACTATGATCAGTATTTTCTTTTGCAAAACCAACTACGATTCTATTATCTGCCCAGTCATTCCACCACGCATCTATATTTTGACTTAAATCTCTTTGATCATGTAGATTAACTTTCGATGTTCTATATTCACCAAATTTCATCTCCATACCATTTGAATCTACTTGTATAGCTCTAAAGTATGCATTTGTACTACTGGCTATAGTGTCAAAATCTTTTCCAACATTAGATCCGTTATTACCCCATTCTTGAGCAAATATCACAGTCTTACCTGTCATATCAGATAATGAATCTATTGTTTGTGTTGTATCTACTGTGCCATCTGTATTTAATACAGCAACAGGGAATAATTTTTCACTCCATGCATTTTCTCGCACAAGTTTACCAAACTCATTAACACTCCATATCTCAAAGTTTTCAGTATCAAGATTATGTCTATATAAATTTAAACCAAATTCTTCCAAATCTAGAATACTATCATTACTACCACTATTAACTCTTGTAGCTTTCAGTTCTGTATTGTCATTTTGGTATGTCCAAATATATTTATCAAACCATTGGTCTTCTTTATTCCATTTAAATGTCATCATACCACTTAAATCATTATCAAAATCTTTTACTCTGTTGTCGTAGATTCTAAGCTCTTGCTCTCCACCCCAGCTTTGTTCAAGTGTGATTACATTTCCTACAAGATTTTCAATAGATGAAACCATCACTAAAGCTGCTGCATTTTCTGCACTTGCAAATACTGTACCATCTGCTGGTGTTTGTACTGACATAGCTTCTTTTCTTATTTCAGTAATCTCTACTCTGGTTTTATTAACTAATATTTCTCTAATGTTATCACTATTATAAATATCAGTTGCAACTATTGTAGTACCATTTACAATATAATCATAACTTCCCCAATAGTTTCCATCTGGGTTGTATTGATCTTTATTACCAAATTGAAGCATACCACCATCTACACTACCATCAATTTTAAGAAGCTCTAACCAAGAGTTATCATTGCTATTGAAATCTGCATATGCTATCTCATTACCTAGTAAATCAAGTATATCAGATACATCATCTGTATCTTCTGTACCATTGAATTCTACAACTCTTTTGATATTCGACCATTTATCTTCTTTGATAAGTCTACCTTTACTATCTACATATATTTTAAGTGGGTTTTCTTTGTCCCAAGATCTATACGCATTTAAGTAGTAACCACCAACATAATCAGTATCATCAACTTTTTTAAGGTCAAACTCTTCACTCCAATTATACTCTATATTTTTAAGTTCAAGTTTTAAGAATGTAATAGCGGTACCAGTCCCTGCTGTAATAAAGTGTGCTTCTTTTTCTTCACCCCATGACATTGTTACATTTACAATTTTACCTTTGATGTCATCAAGAGTATTAAGCATAAAGTTTTGGCTCTTTTCTAAGACTATAATATTTCCATTTGAATCCTTAACATCAGTAATACTAGCTTCTACTTGTTCTACCCATTGATTTGTTACTTTAAATTTACCATTTACAAATTCTATAGTCCTTATATCATCACTATTATGCTGATTAACAGCTGTAATAATATTACCAACTCGTGTATAATCATAAGTTCCCCATAGATTTACATCATCGTAATCTCTATTACCAAACTCTATTGTGCCATCTTCTTCATTGATTACAAAGATTTCTGCCCAGTCATTACTACTATCATTAAAATGTTTATTTGCTACAACTAAGCCATCAAAATCAACAATAGAACTAAATGCTGAAACATCTACTGTAGATGCATCATCTTCTGTAGAATTTTTTACATCTACAATTCTTCGTACATCATCCCAGCCTCTAAGTATATCAACTCTTCCAAACTCATCAACTCTAAGTGTAAATGAATCTGTACTGTTATTTATATTTGTCGCAACAATTGTATTAGCAACTTTTTCCCAAGTGTATTCATTTCTATGATTTTCAGACCAATCACCATCATTTTTATTCTCTTCAATCTCTACTAAGCTACCTGTAGTTGGACTTGTACCATTTCCAGATATATGTAATAATTTTCTTCTATTATTATCCCACTCATATGTAATAGCAGTAACTTGATTGATAAGATTATTTATATCTGATATACCAGTGTTTGTACCTGTATCATTTGTAGATAAATCTGAAATTGCTAATACACTAAATATATCATTACTAACATCTTCTAACCTAATCTTTCTATCATAAAGTTTAACTATTAATAATCTACTTGGATCATAAGTACTTCTAGCTTTAATGATATTTCTGTCTTCATCATCAACTTCACCATCGTCATTATTATCAGTATTTTCACTATTATTTTTATCTATATATTCATATATCTCAAAACTGTCATGCCAATTTCTAGTGTATATATCACTTGAATTTTTATTCCAATCACCAATTTTAACCGCATCACCAATTGCTAGACCATAAACTTTTACCAATCTACCACGATTTCCATTATCATCATGTTTGTCTTCTAAATATAATGTCTTTGCCACAAGAGCATCAGTCCAACCTTCAGTATCACTTGGAATTTGTGTATCTTTATCGCTTACATTAATACTAGAAATTCTAGCAATATTATATTTCTCTTGATATTCTTTTCTAACTAAAAGATCACCACCAGATACACTTATTTCAAATTCATCATCGTCATTCCATCTATTTACTACAGATAATACATCTAAAGTTCCACCGTTAGAATCAGTAACTGTTTCTTCTTTATAGTAATTTTTAGATTGCCAATTATTTGTAAAATCTTCTTCTTTACCAATATCCAAAGTACCATCATTTCTTACTTTAAATATTTGAGTATCATTCCAAGGTGTTTTTACTTCTACTTCTTTACCAATTATATTTGCAATAGCAGCAAGTTGAATTGATTTTGTATTTGTTAATTCTTCTACATATTTTGTAGCATCATCTGAATCTTCAAATGTTGTAAACTTATCACTATCTACACCAAGATCATTTAATAATTGAGTTTTTTCTTCTTCAGTTACCGTAATACCTGATTCCTCTTTTTCAATTAAAATCTCTTTTGCTTGAACTATCATTACATCTTTGTAATCAAATGCAGCATCTTCAATTTTAATAATATTTTCTACTATAGTATCTGTAAAACTAGCACCAGCCATAGTCATATTTAATTTATTATTAACAAAATCAATAGATGGTGTTACAGTTAATTCTTCACCTGTAATTGGGTCTTTTGTAGAAACTGTAATTGTTTGAGTACCTGAATAGGTACCTTTAATTAAAATATCTTTGGCTTCATTTGTACTTTCATCACCCATCTTTAGCATTGCAACGAAATTTCCATCATTTTCAAATTGATACCACTGAACATCTCCATGTTCATTTTTTGTAACTATTCTTTTACCAACAATACCAGTAGATTGGATTTGAGTAATTTCGGCTTCAGTTTCAGTAGATACTGTTTCTTCTGCAATTACCTCTTCATACTTAGCTGCATAATCTACTACAATTGTAGCAGGCTTTGATATAGTCCAAAATGTATTAAATTTATCATCAAGACTAACTGATGTACTAGCATCAACTGTAGCAAATACAGGACTTTTAGTTCCATCTTTAAGTACAATTTTTGTACTACTATAATTAGTAATAATATAATCACCAACTGTAATACTATTTCCATCTGTAGAAACTAATACATCTAAATCTGTAAATTTACTAGGCTTAATAGCTACACCATCAGAATCAAACTCAACTGTATTTTTATCAAATCCATATAAATCAACTTTATTACCTGCTTTAAATTGTACAAAGTATTGTAAACCTTCATTTACTTCAAATACCATTGATGTGTTTACCGTATTTGTTAAAATATCTGCAAATGTTTGTACAGGTGTAGTGTCTTCTACTGCAGTGCTTGAAGTATCATCAAGTACAACAGCTATTACTGTAGTATCTACTGCTTTTACAATAATACTAAATACTTTTGTATCAGATGTAGAACCTTTTGTAATAGTAGCTGTAAGTGTAATAGCTTTATCAGAAGTTGGTTGAGTTACACTACCATCATTAGCTACAACTGTAGTATCACTTGAAGCCCATGTAATAGTAGAACCACTATTTCCAGAACTAGGAAGTGTGATGTTTGATTTAACAGAATCGGCATCTATACTTGATAGATTAAGAGCTGATTTATCACTAGATACTACTTGCTGTTCTGCTTGAGTAGCAGTTGATTCAGCAGCTGTTTCAGATGAAGTTGATTCTTCATCTTCTGAATTTACAGAAGTAACTAAATTCATATCTGATATAGTAGATGCTTCTTTTAAATTAACAAAATATCCACTACCTGAATCTATTGATTTTAAACTTTGAGAATCACTAATCCCTAATGTTTCAAAAAATGCTGCAGCTTCTACATCATAGGAAATCCAATCTTTTGTTGTTCCATCATTTGAATATGACCATATTGATGATAACTTATCAGTTGAAATATCTGAAATAAAACTTTTAAGCTCTAAATTATCAACAACACCTATAAGATTCCAACCACTCTGTAAATCTAATTCATTTTGACTTACACTAGAACCTGATAAAGTAACATCTTTATTGTTTTTTAAATTAATAAAGTATCCATTACCTGAATCTATTGATTTTAAGCTTTGAGAATCACTAATCCCTAATGTTTCGAAAAATGCTGCAGCTTCTACATCATAGGAAATCCAATCTTTTGTTGTTCCATCATTTGAATATGACCATATTGATGAAACATTATCTTGATCTAACTTATCAATAAATGTTTTAATTCCACTATCAGATAAAGATACTACTGAAGACATTAAATTCCATCCAGATTTTAATTCATATGATTTATACGTACCTAATTTAGATTCAATACTACCATATGCAGTCTTTCCTGCATCACCTATTGTTAGTAGTGAATTTGATGGTGTTGTAATAACTAATTCAACACCATCTGGATTTGTTAGTATTAATTTAACATTTTTATCTTTATATGTTGAATCCATAGATAACTGAATCAATCTACCTTGAATTATCCCATTATATATTACATTTGTATCAATACCTTGAACAGTTGCAGTTAATAAATATCCAGTTAAATCTGTTTGTAATACACTATTAACTTTAATAGCATACTGTGCCTTATATGCCATAGCAGGTGGAACTTCATCTCCTGCTACTGCCATTGAAATAGATGTACTTGTAATTAGTCCAACAATTAAACCTTGTCTTAATATATTATTCATAGTATTTCTCCTTTATATTAATTAAAATTATAAATCTAAACTTGCTTGATCATTTGTATATACATAATCTGCTATTACAGTACCACCTGCTGCTTCATCTGCTTTAAATGGTCCTGCTTTTTTTATAGCATCACCGTTAGAATCATATACTACAAAGAAAAAGTCTACATCAGCAGTAACAAGCTCCGGAGCAATATTAAATACTGGTGTTACAATTGTCGTTGCACCTAAATATACAGTAAATGTTTTAGGCGTTACAGGAGAAGCCGGATGTGTATCTATTGCACTAACAGTAGTAGTAGTTCCCATTAACTTAATAGTATAAACCCCAGATGTTCTTATAGAACCATCTGTACCTCCATCTTTACTCAATAATGACAAACCACTATCCAAAGCAGCTGCTGCTGCAACAGTCTCACTAAATGTACTAGTAACTTCTTGCGTACCTTTTGTAAATGTAGCTGTTACTGTATAAGTTTGTTCTGATTGGGTAGCTACATTTGCAGTCGTTGGATTAAATGTAATAGTTACACCTGCATGAGTGAAACTTCTTTGTCCACTAGATAATAAATCAAATGCTGTTTTCGCTGCTCCAACTGTTACTAAATCTGCTGCATCAATTAATAATGCTTGGTCTGCTGCTAAAGTTTCTGTAAATGTTGTAGTCGTACTATATGCAGTAGAACCACTACCTTTTGAAATAGTTGCTATTACTGTTTGTGTTTGGTCTTCAACTGATGCTACAAGAGCTACTTTATCAAACTCTACACTTACACCATCAAGTTGTGCAGGTAATGTTCTAGATGTAACTTGTTCTGCTATTGCATCTACAGATGTAGTATTTGCAGCTAATATTTCAGCTTCTGTCATACCAATAATTACCGTACCAGTTAATTGACTTACTAAACCACTAAACTTAGAAGTTACAGCAGTTGCTGCTACACCAGATATTTGAGTACCAGCATCTGTAAGACCTGTAGCAATTCCAGTTGCTGGAGTAGCTTCAGAAATACCACTTGTACCTGATATATATAGTGAAACTTTATAGCTTCCATTTTCACCAAAGTAAGATTTTAAGTTTGCAGCTACAGTTCCAAGCTCTCCAGTAGCTTCTGCCTCAAATTTTGCAATTGTACTAGATAGGTCAATATCTATAGCACCTGTAGCATCTGTAGATACAGAACCATTTGCGCTATCATTTGTAAGCTCAGCTGTTATGTAGCTACCATCAGATTTTGTACCATATCCATATAATTTTGCACCTGCTTCTACTTCTACACTATATGCACCATCATATAAGTCTTGGTCTATTGTTCCACCTCTTGTAAGCTTCACTTTGTCCATCACTACTAGTAGTGCTTGAGCATTGTCATTATTTTCAATTTTGATACCTAATGTTAAAGATTTAACATCTCCATTTTCCATACTTGCATATGCATTTTCATCAGCATCTAAAATATTTGTTAAGCTAAAGTTAGCTGAATAAAGAGCTGCTACATCTGCTGCTTCTACAATATCATGTTTAACATTTCCAAAAGAACCATCTTCAATTGTTACTAACTGATCACCAATAGTTACTTGTGAATCTTTTAAAGCAAGCATATCAACTAGTTTTGCAGATGCCACTAAATCAGCAGCTTCTGCTGCTGCAGTCTCTTCTGCTGTTTTTGCTGCTGCTGTTGTATCAATAGCCGTTACTGCAGACTCAGTTGCTGCAACAATATTAGTTGTTTCAGTAGCATCTAAAATACTACCATCCGCTTTTGTTAATGTTGTAGTCGTAGTGTCTGTACCAGAAATTACAGCTGCAATAGTTTCAATATTAATATCACTATCTGCAATATCCGTACCGAAGTTAGTCTCAAATACTGTCTTTTGAGCTGCAACTACTGTCGCATCTAAGAATATATCTGCAAATGAAGATGTATCAACTGTCTTACTAGCTACTACTGCAGCAGCTTGAGCTACTGTAATTTGTGCTGCAATTTTTTCAACACCACCTAACATTACTACTGCTTTTACAGTATCTTCTGCATCTGCAATAGATCCAGTACCAGCTACTGCTGCTTCTACAACAGCTTCAACTTTTGAAGTTACAACTTCAATTGCTTTTGCTTTTGTAGCAATTTCGGCAACTGTTGTATCAGCTGTAATTACCATAGCTTCCATTACAGACTGTACAGCTTTAACTGATTTCTCAACTGCTACAATATTTGCTTGAGCTGTTGTATCAGTAATAGCTGCACTAACTACAGTAGCTGCTGTAGCAGTTGCAAGTGCTGTAGCAGATTGAGTAGAACCTAAGTTTACAAGAGATGCAGCAACAGCTTTCATAATATCTACAAAGTTAGCATTTACATCACCACCAGCTGCTTTTGCATAAAGTTCAACAGTTTTTTGAACTTTAAGTGCTTGTTTAATAGCTACTGCTGCTGCTGCTTTAGCTGTAGCATCACCAGTTGAAAGTTGAGCAATTGGATCTGCTACAAGAGTTGCTTCATCGATACCTAATTGAACCGCAATATTTGTCTTAGCTTCGGCTAATGTTTTACCAGAATCAACTGCTGATTGAACCAAAGTTGTAAGAGGTGTAATAGCTGCTACAGTTGCACCAGCTGCCATTGGAGCTTTTAAAACACCTTCAAAAACTTCACCAGTATCTGTATCAATACCACCAGATGCTACTAATGCACCAGCTGCAGGAGCTGTAGCAAATGTAAATGTATATTTACCATTTTCATCTGTAGTTGCCTCTTTACCACCAAAAGTTACTTTTGCATTTTTAATATATCCATCAATTACTGTACCAGATACCGTTGTAGATGTACTAGGTATCGCACTACTTGAACCAAAATTACATCCTGTGAATATTACAGTACTTACAACAACTGCACTTGCAATCTTACTTAATCTTATCTTATTTATTTTCATATTTTCCCCTTGTTATTTATATACGTTTATTATACTATTATAAATATAATAAAACAAATAACGACATGTCATTTTTATAGTATTTCAAAATTTCTACCCATTAAAGTGATTTTTTGATACTATTATGTAATTAATTAAATATTAGAGGTTAAAATATGAAATATAAAATACTATTAAATTTATTAGCAATATCAACATTTATGAGTGCAGTAGATACTATACCAATGCCCCCAATGATACCATCACTTGATACAAAGTCAAATAATATTTCCAATAAAAAATCCACTATACCAAAATCATGTGAGCTTATACCTCCTATGGTAATATTTCTTCCACCACCTATGCAAGATGAACTATCAAAATGTAAAAATGAGCTTAATAAACCAAAAAAAGAATTTGTAGAAAAACAACTTACTAAATTATTTAAAAAGAAAGTAAGTGTTAATAAAATAGAAATAGTAAAAAAATTCAATCAACTGTATAAAGTAACTTACAATGATGCTGATGTTATTTTAGTAAATAAAACCGTAGATGGTTTTATAGAGCAATAAATATGATAAATAAATATTTAATTTTAGGGATAGGTAGTATAGCTGCTATTAGTGGATATATTTTCATTTCTGATTCTGATAATAATCCAATAAAAGATAAAACAACTATCACAAATGTAGAAGAATCCAAAGATATAAAGACACATCAAACAAAAAAAATTAAGATTCTTTATATTGAAGAAGATACACAAGAGATTAAAAAAATTGCTATAGTACCTACAAAAAAAGATACGCTAAAAGAGTATAATCAAGAAAGTAAAGTAGAAATTGAAGAGTTAAATAGTGAAGAGATTATACAATATATTCAAGATAACAATTTAGTAGATGTGACACCTTTGAAAACAAATCAAGAATATGACACACCATCTAGGTTTTCTGTGTATGCGGATATTACAATAGAAGAAGCAAAAGATATGTATGATAATACATTGCCTCCTCCAGCACCTGCTATAATTAATAATACAGATTATCCTATTATCATGGATGGATATCTCAATACAATGGCAAAAACTAAGATTGTTACCCAAAATGATACAAATGGTGAACCAGTATCTGCTCAAGACTTAGAATCAAAGGAAGATGAACAATCAAATACAGACACTTCAGATAGTTTTACTATTGCACCACCATCAATTGGTCAAAACTAAACTATGAGAACCTTTTTCTATTTTTCTTAAGCCTAATTTAAAAATAAAAGAACTTGTAGCTTTAATATTATTTATATTTATATCATAGCTACATTTTAAATATCTAGAAATGCTTTCATTATCTTGATTTTGAGCTATAGTTAAAAAGCCAAAATTATCTTTTACAATATCTATCTTATCATCTCTAGAACTTAACTTATATTTATCAATAACAAATTCAAGTTGCTTTTGATTTTCAAAGCCATTTTTAGGTTTATATTTTTTAACTACTTGCATAAAGTCATACGGATATGAAATATTATCACCTATACTAATACATTTAGCAGATATATCGTCTGGATTTTTTATCTCATTTAAATTACAATCTTTAGGAT
>Ga0257117_1000684_pt1 | contig 24663 bp, 21 predicted proteins | sample SI112_135mmetaG_FD_190157 | JGI IMG/M metagenome (GOLD analysis project Ga0257117, IMG submission 190157) | Marine microbial communities from Saanich Inlet, British Columbia, Canada - SI112_135m | ecosystem: Environmental > Aquatic > Marine > Inlet | place: Canada: British Columbia | collected... | reverse complement strand
CTCGTAGGTGGAAAATCTTTCTTGGATTGGCTAAGAGCGAATTGGCAAGTTTTGGTATTATCTGATACATTTTATGGCTTCGGCAAACCATTGATGGCGATGTTAGATATGCCGACTCTGTTTTGTCACGATTTGATAATTGATGAAGATTCAAGAATGATTACGGGTTGGAAAATTCGCATGGAAGATCAGAAGCGAGAGACTGTTCAGCGACTGCGAGAAATGAACTTCAAAACGCTCGCAGTCGGCGATTCTTACAATGATACAAACATGCTGAAAGAGGCTCATTTTGGTATCCTTCTCAATCCTCCTCAAAATGTCACTGAGGAGTTCCCTGACTTCCCTGTTTGTACAAATTATGTTGACTTGAAGCGATTGATTTCTGAGGCTGCTTTGACTCTCGGCGAGTGAGATAAATTGTACACCTCGCCGAAAAAACACTACGTGGAATATCCAATCTATTGAAATAAGGGTGGTCGGTCGCCGGCTTGCATGGCTAAGTGGCATGGTATATCTCGACGCAAGGCGACCGGCGGACGCTTGAAGCGACCAAACCGATATCGCGGTAAGCGTAAGACTGAGATTTCCAGCGAAAATCAGTTCGCATTTATCGGCGAATCTGACAAAACCAAGAGCTATCGAAAGACAGCGGGTTCACAGACTGTGCGCGTCACACGAGTCTTCCACGTAAACGTCAACCGCGCAGATGGTACTACCACTCGCACAACCACAAATAACGTCAGTGAAAACAATGCAGATTCTAACTATGTCCGTAGAAACATCGTCACCAAGGGAGCGGTTCTCGATACCGAACTCGGTAGGGTGAAGGTCACGAGTCGTCCTGGAATGGATGGCGTAGTTTCGGGCGTTTTGCTCGAAGACTGAGCGGCACGAAGCCCTCAAGTCAGTCGATTGATTCGAAAGGGGTGGAACCATGGCTGGCGACTCTTCTAAAATGACGATTTGGACAGGGTACTTCGATATCCGAACCTCTCGCACCGATGGTCGACGGGTTCCCAAAGAAGCTAGCATACCAAACCCGACACTCGATGCGATTGCTTGGGCTGCTCGCGATGCTGGAATCACTAAGATGAAGCGAGATACAGAAGTTTCTCATCCCGCTCGACCATATGCCAAAGAAGGTAGATTGATATTATCGTCAGCGGATGCAAAAAATTCTACTGGTGCTGATAGCAAAGAAGGAGTAATGCAATCAATTGGGATTCGACTTCGTCGCCAATACAAAGCCTCGAAGTCGACAGATGGTTCTGCTCCGGCTGGGAAAAAATCTCAGCGAGGAGGAGCCCAACGCTCACAACGAAAATCATTCAAAGGTAAATCCGGCGGCCAAAGAAAGAAGAAATTCGGCCGTCGTTAAATCGATCAAACTTCTAGAGTCCAACCGAATGGATCATCGATTGAACCATTCAGGATTCCGCTGAGGGTATCATACAATTCCAATGTGATTTCTCCGATTTCGCCATCATTGTAAGTCGCTAAAATTTCACCGTGTTCAATCAAGCCAATCGGTGAAACCATCGCCGCGGTTCCCACGGCGAATGCTTCATCACAATTCAGTGCGAAGTCGATGTCGACTTTCGTCTCATTCACTTCGTAACCGAGTGAGCGAGCCAATTCAATAATTGACAATCGAGTAATACCAGGTAATATCGTCCCGGTGAGTTCAGGTGTGTAAATCACTCCATCTTTGACACAGAAAAAGTTCGCTGCTCCTACTTCTTCGATATATCTGTGCTCACTCGAATCGAGATAAATAATTTCAGCATATCCTTCAGCCTTAGCATTCTTTGACGGCATCATTCCCGGTGCGTAATTTCCAATTGCCTTGACTCCACCAGATCCACCCGGGGCTGCTCGGTGAAATTCGTTCGAAACTTTCAGTGAAACCGGTTTTAAACCACCTTTGAAATAAGGTCCCACCGGTACGGTGTAAACCAAGAAAGTGTATTCGGGCGCGGGTGCAACTCCAAGGATTGCACCGCTACCAAAAATTAGCGGGCGAATGTACAATTCGCCGCGACCGTGCGGGGGTACCCATCGCTTATTTTCCTCCACCGCACGATAAACAGCATCGAGAAACATCTCTTCTGAGACTACTTCCATACCGAGGCGACGGCATCCTTCCTGAGCCCGCCTCGCATTCAGCTCCGGGCGGAAAAGCAGAATTCTACCATCTTCCGCCTGTCGCGCTTTCATTCCTTCAAACAATCCCTGTCCATAGTTGATGACGCCAGCGGCAGGAGAGAGTCGAAGGTCTTGGAAGTCTTGCATAATTCCAGGTTGCCAATCTTCATTGATTTTGCAGGTAGCGATATACATCCGATCTGTCTCTTGGAAACTAAAAGTTAGACTTTCCCAATCGACTTCAGGCACGGATTTAGAATTCGCATCTTTCAACATCGAGGCCACCGAATTGTATAGAGGGCGGGGGGTCGGCTTTCAACGATTGCGATGATTTGCACTTAATTTTCCGTTCACTTTACTTCAAAGGGTTGAATGCTTCTTCGCCTACGGTCATACGGGTGAACACAATGGAATGGCGCGAGGATATGTGTATTGTTTCTGGTTCATACCAGGCAATAGACGGTCATCCCGCGCGCACGCTCGTTGAATTATGGTGTCGTGCGCGCGCTGGGCATTCTGTTTTGTTGCTAGTAGAAGGGCTTCGGCCGTATATCGATGTGGCGCAGCCAGGCCGACCAAAACCGGCGGCAGAAGCGGCAGAATCGTTGGAATTTTTGCGACAAACGAATGAGGTAATGGAGATTGCTGAGCCGGTCGATAAATGGACGCCATTAGGGATGAAACCGCATTGGCGAGTATATGTTCGTCAACCGTTTTTGGTCAGGGGACTTCGTCGACGAATCGAGAGCGAATGGGAGGTTTCGTCGGCGGATATTTTGTTCGTTCAACGTTTGCTTTTGGATGCAGATTTAGGCCCACATATTTCCGCAGGTGGAAAGATATTGTGGGCCGGTGAAAGAGCCCCAGATGAAATCGAAAGATCGAGTGATCGCGTCATTGCAGCGGAATCGATTCGCGATGTTGGGGGCTCGGGATTATATCCGGTTGACTTAATCGTTCACTGCAATATTTCCGACCTTGAACGAACCGAACCATTCCCTGCTCCATTTGTATCTTTTTCTTATGATTTAGAGACCAGTGTGAAGTATAATACAATTCTTTGTGCGGCTGCAGTAATAGACAGAGCAGGTGAGAGAACAACTCACGAATTCAGAGGTGATGAATCCGATATTATGGAAGGATTGACAAGGCTTGTTCGTGAAGAAGATCCTGACATAATTACAGGTTATAATATCGATAATTTCGATTTGCCTCGTATTCTTGACCGTTCCGAATTGAATAGTAAACGCTCTCGCTCTAATCAAGCTGCGATGTTTGGTTGGGGACGAGTTCCGATAGTTGAATCTGAAATCGGAACTCGAAGCGCTGGTCGAGTTTTTCCCCAGCGGCAACAAAATCGTGTCTGGCGAATTCAAGGCCGAATTCCATTCGATGCATGGTGGCAGGCTCGCCAGACACTTCGGCCACAGCGAGAATCTCTTCGGTATGTTTCAAATCTGCTGTGGCCGTCTGATTCTGAAAAGCAAAAACTCGATATCGATGCTAGTCAGATGGATATGGAATGGGCGAATCGTCCTGATGAGGTAATGGAATATTGTGTTCGTGATACGATTCTGCCCCTCGACATTCTCGATAAATTACAATCGGTCGCACGCAAGGAAGCTCTTGCATCAGTTTCGCTGACAACTGTTGAAGTTGCTGCGACAGGAACCACTAGCAATTGGATAGATTCGCTAACTGTTCGGCTTGCAGATAGGCAAGGCGTTGCGGTTCCGACAACAAAAAGCGGCCCGCGACGCCGTGACCAAATTGCTGGTGGATATGTTCACGAAGTCGATGCTGGAATCCATCCATGGGTCGCTGTTTTGGATTTCAAGTCGATGTATCCTTCGATTATGATTGCAAAAAATATCTGTTCGACGACTCTTGTTCGCGATGGCAGAGTCGACGAATCGCATTTTGTTTCACCGATGGATACGCGATTCGTCGCCAAATCCGAGAGAGAAGGATTGGTTCCTCAACTTCTCGCGGATTTGATGTCGCGCCGCGATAAACACAAGACCGCACTCGCTGAAGCAAAGGCTCGCGGCGACGAAGATGCAGCATTTTTACAAGATCAACTGCAATACGCTGTGAAAATTTTGATGAATTCATTTTACGGTGTTTTCGCTTCGAGTTTTTATCGATTCACCCATCCGGATTTAGGCGCCAGCATTACAGCCTGGGCTCGTCATAATATTCGAAAAATTATTGCTGACCTAGGTGAGGAGGGCTATTCTGTGGTTTATTCAGACACCGATTCGATTTTTGTTCGCGCACCCGTTGAAGAGGGCGCGCCAATCAGTCGACCAGAAGAATTAGATCCAACTTTTTCAGACTGGTCGGCAGCAAAAGATGAGACCATCAGTTTCGGCAATCGTCTCGCCGAGCGCTTCACCAAAGAAGGTGCAGAGCTCGAATTCGAAACTGGACTTTCTGCATTTTTTTCACACGGCGCGAAAAAGCGCTATGTTGGCCGTGTGATTTGGCCACGAGAAGAAATGCTGGTCCGTGGTTATGAAATTCGTCGAACAGATTCTTTTACTCTACTAACAAAAATCATGACGGAGATGTTCGAATTAATTTTGGCAAATGAACCATGGACGGCGGTGGAAATGACCAAGAAAGCAATCGATGATGTAAAATCGAAAAGAGTAGAGTCTTCAGATTTGGTCATCAGTCGTTCATGCAAAGGAAAACTTCGCAAAGATGGAACGGTCGACTTCGCATCGGTTTACGACCGTCCAGATAGCTTGGCTTACGTGCGTGCGGCTAAGAAAAGAATTGCAAAGGGCCTAGCTTTTACGCCTGGGATGAAGGTTGGATACATCGTCACTGACGGAAAGAGTTCACCGATGGAGGTTGAGCCTTGGTTAGTCGATGAGATAGGTGAGGCTCCTCCTGATTATGATTCAGAATATTATGCAAAACGTCTCGCAACTGCGCTCGGACGGATTACCGAAGCATTTGGGTGGGATGATAAAGAATTGTTGATTGGTTCTCGTCAACAATCAATTTTTGATTTTTAACTATGCATTGTATGACATAAAATTAACAAAAATGATGATTTTTAGTAATTCTCCAAAAAATCAAGTATTTTGTGTAATACCGTGTGTCCGTAGGATTGATGATAGATGGGTGCCCACATCTCGATTAATGACCCGCACATCTGGATTTGCTCCACTCGTCGTTTTGCTCCTCGTGAGCACAGCTTTTGCTGGTTGTCTCGATACGTTTTCTGGCAACAGCGCGCCAACCGCTGAGTTTTCGATGAATCCGAATTCTAATTTTCGAACCGGCGATTCGATTACTTTCAACGCCGGTGCCTCATCAGACTCAGATGGTGATTCACTCTCATTTAGTTGGACTTTTGGTGATGGCAATACCGGAACCGGTGCGACTACAACCCATTCTTATGTACAGAAGGGAGAATATTCTGTGAAATTAATTGTCAGCGACGGCACGATTGAAACTACTAAGAAAAAAACCATCAACGTCGCTGATGCTTCTGCGGCAGAGCCACAGGCAGAAATCACATCGACTAAAGACAATGATTGTGATGGTGAGGAAGCACCTGCAGGCAATTTCATCATGGTCTGGGTTTGCGAAAATGACAAGGATATCAATGAAAGAAGTGTCGAGGTTTCGACTACTGTAACTCTCGATGCATCGGATTCTTGGGCTGAGGAATATATCAGTGAATGGAATTGGGATTTGGATATGTATGTCGATTCCGATGGTGATGGAGATACCGAGAACGATATCGACGCGACCGGAGAGACTTATGATTGGACAGACCGACCCGCAGGAACTTGGCTCATCGGTCTGACAGTAATAGATAGTAACGGATTATCTTCGAGTGAAGACATCAAAGTCCACGTCAATTACCGGGGCGTTTGGAAAGATTTTGTCATCGACCGAAGAATCCAAGATCCGATAATCATGACTTGGGATTTCCCAGTAACTTACGAAGATGAGGGGGCTAATCGCATTCGCTACCTTCGTGTGAAGCTGACATATCCTGCTAAAGACGGTGATCAACCACTCGGTGGAATCGATACCGATAACAAACTCGACCTCTATATGTATAATTCAACAGATGATGAGATTGCAAATACTACTGCAATTGGTGATGATAATCGAGACGCTGGCGATTGTGCCTCTGAAGATCGCTGTGTTTGGATGGTAATCGGTGGCTCGACTGTCAAAGGATTTGAACCAGGCGATTGGAGTTGTGATTTACAGAATGACAAGACTCACAACACCGATGTTAAACAGATGGTCGTTGAATTGCAATATCGATGAACGTCGCCGCTGTTGTAGTCATCTTGTGGCACTGAACCAGCGCCGTTAGTTTGGGGTGGATTCAAATACACCCCATCGGTCGGCGGGCTACCTTTGAGGTGTCTAATATGGGTTCACAATGGGAAGATAAAAGCAAGCCACATCTAAATATCGTTTTCGTCGGTCACGTAGACCACGGAAAGTCAACCACTGTCGGAAGATTACTTTTGGATAGCGGTCACATCGAACCACACGTTATCGAAAAGAATGAGAAGTTAGCGTCTGAGCAAGGTAAGGCTGGTTTCGGTCTCGCTTATGTTATGGATGGATTGAAGGAAGAGCGCGAGCGTGGAATCACGATCGACGTCGCTCACAAAGAATTCTTTACTCCTAATTACTACTTCACAGTCATCGATGCACCAGGTCACCGTGATTTCGTCAAGAACATGATTACAGGAACTAGCCAAGCAGATGCTGCAGTTCTCTGTGTCGCTGCAAACGACGGTGTTAACGCACAAACCAAGGAACACGCTTTCCTTGCACGCGTTCTCGGTGTCAAGCAACTGATTGTCAACATCAACAAGATGGACATCAGCGGTGTAGATTACTCCGAAGACAAGTTCAACTCGGTTCAGAAAGAAGTTTCAGACCTCTTGAAGATGGCAGGATTCAACCCAGCAGACGTTCCAATGATCGCTTGTTCCTCATTCTTCGGTGAGAATGTGTACAACAGATCCGAGAAAATGGCTTGGTACAAGGGTCCAACCCTATTCGAGGCAATTGATGCAATTCAGATGCCACCTAAGCCAACCGACCGCCCACTTCGCCTTCCAATTCAGGATGTCTACAAGATTTCTGGAATCGGAACCGTTCCAGTAGGAAAGATTGAGACAGGTGTACTACACTCTGGAAAGACTGTAGTATTCAACCCAAGCCAAAAATCCGCTGAGGTTAAGTCGATTGAGATGCACCACACTGTTCACCCTAAGGCAGAGCCTGGTGACAACGTTGGATTCAACGTCCGTGGTCTTGCAGCTACTGATATCCGCCGTGGAGATGTTGCTGGATACCCAGAGAGTGCACCAATGTTCGTGCGCCACGACGAGACTTTCGTCGGACAGATTCAACTTATGGAAATCCCTAAGGCAATTGGCGCAGGATACACACCAGTGTTCCACTGCCACACCAGCCAAGTCGCTGTCCGCTTCGTAGAACTTCTTGAGAACTCGAAGACCAAGGAAGCAAACCCACCGTTCCTAAAGACTGGTGATGCTGCTCTAATTCGCTTCGGACCTACCAAGCCTATGGCAATCGAGGAAATGGGTAATTTCCCAGAACTCGCTCGCTTCGCTATCCGTGACATGGGTAAGACCGTCGCTGCTGGCGTTTGCATGAAGATCGAGAAGAAGGCTTAAGCCTCAGATTGTGAAAGTAAACGGTGAGCAAAATGCCTGTCGTTACTACAATCAAACTCACCGGTGAAAATCACACGGATGTTGACGGAGTCTGCGAGCAGATTAAGGCAATTTCCGATAAAACCGGAGTCAAACTTCGCGGCCCTATCCCATTACCAACTCGCAGACTCGTTGTTCCTTGCCGAAAGGCACCGGACGGAGAGGGTGCAGAAACTTGGGATCACTGGGAAATGCGCGTTCACAAGAGATTACTCGAACTCGTTACCAATACTTCGAAGGATGAGAAGGCTCTGAAGGCTATTTTGATGATTAATATCCCAGATTCAGTGACGATTGAATTGTCTCTCCGCAATCTCGGCTAAACTGCTTCGCAGTCTAGGCATTTGTTGAAACAATCACTAGCGAATGAGTCCCCTGTCTCAGAAGTAAACTGAATCGTTCAACCTGAGATATTCAAATATGGGGTGCATGGCGCTCGCATTCTATGGACCTTGGTACGCTGGTACTCGCAATCATCCCACTGCTGGTAGTCGTCGACCCGCCTGCATCGATCGCTTTCTTCCTGACCCTTGGCTCGGAGCGCAGTACAGCTACGCTTCGCAGAATCTCCTTTCGAGCGTGTGCATTCGCGACAACAGTACTGCTCTTCTTCGCCTTCAGTGGTGAAGCACTGCTGACTTACATGCACGTCGATATGTACAGTCTCCAGGCCGCGGGCGGCCTGCTGCTCGGGCTCATCGGAGTGAGTATGCTCAAAGAGGGTGAGAAGCCGGGTTATGAGCCCGCAATTATTCCATCTGGAGAGCAATTCATTCACGAAACTCCAGTCGATTTCTCTCTTGTCCCATTAGGTATGCCGATGTTGGCTGGACCGGGCTCGATCAGTCTGGTGATTCTTCTTGGGACGAACCCTGACTTCTCTACAAACATGGTCGCCATGGCAATCATTGCGGTGATGACTCTCTCGCTGCTGATGTTCATACTAGTTTCCTCGATGTCTAACTTCCTCAGCGACAATGTGGTCCGCATCATCACTCGAATTATGGGGTTGCTCACCGTTGTCATAGCAGCCCAGTATCTGTTCGATGGATTGGCTGCGTGGTACGCGACTCTCGGCGCATGATTCCGGTTCACTTGTTCAGACTTCTGAAAAAAACGAATCAGAGGGTAGCCTCTGATTCAATATTCAGCCGCAGCTTCGTCGTGAGCTAGAGAACCCATCGGATCCCATGCTGGTAAAATGATTGGCTCAGTGTCGAGACCAGCGCGCATTTCGTCGCTAAGATATTCGCTGGGCGCAGCGATTTCAAACATATATTCATCATACCAAGAATCATTCATCGTGTAATATCCCTTCTTGCCAGATTCTTTGTCTCCCCATGAATTCTCAACACGCCAGCGCCGAGGCTCGCCGTCGACTACATCGACGCCTGTGAACAACATCGCATGTGTCATCATCGTCTGAGAATAGCGAAGTCGATTTGCTTTATTCATGCCGAACTCGGCGCCATAAAGGGCGCCGAAATCAAACAGTTTAGCATCCCACAAACCACTCTGCCGGTGCATTTGCTTACCAACATCACAGCCCATCCAGACCGGCAGACCATCTTCGAGCAGTTTTTGAGTAATCGCTTTCATCTCGTTAGAAGGCACATTTAGGTAAATTACCGGTGGTCCACCTGCAACATTTTGGAGATAATCTACAGTGTAGGTTTGGTAGTATTCATTGCGCGGGTCGTTGACGATACAAACATAGTCTTCCCAGTCCATTTCGATGTACTCAGCGGCAAATTCTTGCGGCGTAATTACTCCTCTTCGGTGAAATTCTCCATCTTTATCTTCCCATTGCCAATCGAATTCCTCAGGCGGAGTACCAAGATGAATGCACAGAATTCGCCAAACATCAGCGAGTCGAGATTTTTTATGTGCGCGAGCTTTTTTTTCAGTGCCACCATTCTCGAGAATTTCTCGAATCTCACTGGCACCGCTTCTCAAAATATCCTTCAAAATTCCATTCATCCAACGTGTGCGAGAGGAAGATTTTGTTTCTGGATAAGCAGTTTTTGGGACTAATCCATGCTTGCGAATAAGATTGGTTGCCATATTCCACTGACCACCATCACCGATTGGATCACCTAGAAGAAAACCGATGGTTCGGTCATCGACGGGTCGCTCAGAAGTATCGATAATCGCTTCGAATAAGTGGTTGGCTCGCTCGAATTTATCCCAAAAGTGAATGTGAGCTTGGCTAAATTCGAATTCTTTGACATTCAATTTCTTCATTGTTCCTGGACGGAATAAATTTAGCGTTGCAAAAAGCCAGCATCGACCGCTAGCTTTCTGATTGGTTACTTTCCAACTATCTAATTTGGTCGAGAAAGAAAAATCGATGTCTTGAACTAATTCTCTGTCGAGAGCAACTTCGAGAAGGTCATTATTTGCAACCGCATTTTGCGCCATCTTCGCTGATGGGTCGGCAGAAAATGCCGCTCTGTATTTTTTTAATTGTGAATCTGTAACTGTTTTGCTCATTTGGCTCACCTTTGATGAGCCGACACAATACTCCATGCCTAAAAATGCTTTTTGAGTAATTATCCGGAATTATACTCGGCAAAAATTATGATAAAAAAATCAATTCTTACTCAAAGGTCAGCCGATTCGGCGAGTCCTGCCGCAATTAGAGTTTCAGCGATTAAGACGGGACAAGATTGGATATCACCTGCGATAAGGTGAATCTCAGACCCATCCTCGGCAATAATAGGATCATCCAAATCTTGTATAATCAAAATTCGGCGCAGATTAGAATCAGCAGGTTGCGCCGACTCAGATTCGATTGAAGTCGCCGAAATGGCTCCGGTTGGACCATTGGGAAAAGCATCCATCTGACGAATTCGATCCTCCTCATCGAAATCAGACTCATCCCAATAATCAACCTCTTCAGTTGGAACGGACGGTTGTTTAGGTACGGCTGGAGCAACTTCTTCAGAATTTTCTGCCTTTTCATCGATAAATTCACTCAGCGGCGCATTTCCACCGACACTAGGTGCCGAAATCGGAATATCATTGCCACCATGAAGCAAAGCATTCCAAGAAACCTCATGCTTGTATTTCTCGACTAGATGTCCAACGCCGCTGTGATAGATTCGCTCACTTGGGTCGTGTTTATGCCAATTCAGAGTTGGAATTTGATTTGCAGCACTTATCACATCTCCTCCAGGACCTTTCATCAAATTCGTCAAAACGGCGTGCTGTGCGAAAGCGTTCATTCGCATTCGCGTTAAATCAGTAACACTGGTTCGTACCACGCCGAGCCGGCGAGACTGCAATTGCGCCTTCGTCGTCATCCCTTCAGCCCGAATCGATTCAGCGAGTTCCATCTCAAGGTGGTGGAGCAGTTGACCGACACTTGCCCAGAAATTTGGTATAGGTAATTCAACCGGTACGTTTAGGCTGGATTTTTGTTTTCTCGTCAACTCAAACAGGCTTTTTTCGACTGTGATTAACTGATGTTTGCCGAGTCTTGACGATGCTACTTCCCCACTCATGCCAGCGACCCGAACACCATCCGGCGAAGGAGGGTCATGAATGATTCCTTTCTCTCGCCTAGTAACGACCTCCTATACCCGTTGAACTCAATAAGAAAATCACTCTCCCAGAGGTTGCAGGTGTACCCGAGTGGTCAAAGGGGTCGGGCTCAAGATCCGATGCGTAGTGCTTCGCAGGTTCGAATCCTGCCTCCTGCACCATTAAACAAAATCAAGCGTGCAGGGATTTTGGATTATTTGCTAAGAAACTCGATGAGTTCATCTAAGAATTCAATCGTTCCATATACGCCGCGAGATTTAGTCAGATGATCGGCGGCCTCAACCACACCATCATGCATATCGTTGACTGCAACAGAGAATCCACATTTTTTGAACATTGGAATATCATTCGAGGCATCACCGACGGCGATGACTTGCGCAGGATCGATGCCTCGCTGCTCAAAAGCTAGACTAAGTCCACTCGCTTTGTTGATTCCAAGAGGGGTCAAATGCAGTGCAAATCCTGTCGAAACCACATCTAAATCCGCCCACTCGGTTTTCGCCAGTAAATCTCTAACCTCGTCAGCCCGATTTGGTTCCCATAAGCACCATTCCGTCTCTCGCCATCTATTCGATTCAATGCCGACAGCATCGAAACCGTCTAGTTGGGTTGCAAGCCAATCGGCTGCACTCCTCGCTCGTTTACCATCCGCGAGTCGCGCGATATCGAAACCCGCCCGCGAGTCCCAAACCATCCCACCATTTTCAGCGACAATAAAGCCAGAGACCGCCAAGGTTTGTTGGATAGGAGTGACATTTGGGAGCGTTCGACCGCTTGCCAGTGAAACGATTAATTGCAATTCTTCGAGTTTGCGAACTCGCTGCAATAACCCCTCAGGATAGCCATTGCTATCCATCAAAGTACCATCGACATCGAAGACAATCATTTGCCAATCAACATCTTCGGACAGGTTCAACACACCCACTCCTGATGCCTTTTGGTGAAGATACCACCGCATTGCCGCCACCCCGCAACTTGAAGGCCATCGAAGATTTGCGGAGGTTATGGGCGGTGAGGATTTTCTTATCCTCGACGATGAAGAGGATGTTGACCAAAATGTCCCTGAACCCGAGTCGAAGACGACTGAATCAACGACATTTGGGTCATTGATTCAGCCGGTATCAAAATTTTTGTCGAGTTTGTCGAAGCAAACTCGCAAAGCCACTTCGCGACTTTCAGAAAAAAAAGTCGTCGCGAAATCCCTTGACGAAGTGATTCTCGCTGAGGAAATCGAGGCTGGAAATGAAGACGTGGTTAGCGACTTGGTCTTTGCCGCAGATGGAATTTGCGAATTTGAGTGGGGAATTACTGGAATGGATTGCCCGGACTGTGCGATGAAGGCGACTAAGGCAGTTAGCCGACTTCCTGGTATAGAGGATGTCAATATTTCTGTCGCAGAAGGAAATGTCCGATTCAAATTAGATCTCTCAAAGGGTCGAGTTTCACGAGCAAATTCCGTTCTCGCGAGTCTGGGAAACAATCCAGATATCGCTTGGAAGGCGATTGTTGGGCTAACACCCGGTGGAGTAGCAAATCGCCTCGGCATCGAGCGGCGAGGCCTGCGTTCATCTCTGCTCGATATACCGGGAATTATCGATGTTCGATTTGAGGATGGGCGCATCGAATTACAGCGCGTCAATTTACATTCACGAACGACGCACGAAATTTCTGAAACGAGATTAGCACAAATTCTCGGCACGAAGCCACAATTTGTAGCATCTCAATCATCTCGACTTCGTGCCGACCAAATCCAGCTTCTCTCAGCCTTGTTGACAATTCCATTACTCGCGGGAGTGTACACCATCAATCAAATTGAAGCAGTACCAAGTTGGAGTGCGATGTTGATTACTGTAGTCGGAATTGCTTTTGCTGGTTTTCCGATGTTTAACGCAGCGGTTTCAAGCATTCAAAACCGCGTTTTAGGTTTCCAAGTCTTGACAACTTTAGCGGTCATTGGCGCACTGGCAATGAAACAATGGCCCGAGGCTTTAGCGGTTACCGGATTGGTGGCTTTTGCTTCACATTTGGAGGACCGCGCCCTTGTTCGAGCCCGAGAATCAATGCAAGGTGGGCTCGACAGATTACCGCGCAGAGCGCGGCTTGTTGAAAATTCAAAAAATCAAAGTCAATGTCATGAAGATGACGATTGCTGTGATGATCATGGTCATTCGGAATCTGAAGCGCATGACGATGAATGGACACCAGTCGAGGCTCTGAATCTTGGTGATGTCGTCGAAATTCGTTCTGGAGAAATCATTCCTGTTGATGGCATCATCATCGAAGGATCTGGAGCTATCGACCGCGCTCCTTTGACAGGTGAGCCGATTCCGATTTCGATTTCGGTCGGTGACCGCGTAGAAGCAGGATTGGTTTTGGTACGCGGTCCAGTTATCGTTCGCGCTGAGGCGAGCGGTGATGATACGAGATTAGCGAGTCTGATCGAGTTGGTTCGTAAATATCGTGAACAACCAACTCGCACACAATCTACAATTGAAAAATTCACAGCATATTGGGTCCCATTGGTTTTGATTGGCTCACTCGCATACGGATTTTGGACAAAAGATTTCACAACAATGCTGGTTTTATGGGTTGTTTCATGTCCTTGCTCATTATTGCTTGCTGCACCCGTTCCTCATGCTACCGCCCTTTCCGCCGCAGCCTCATCAGGACTAGTCGCTCGCGGCGGAGATGTTCTCGAAGCGGCTGCTTCGATTGAGCTCGCTTTACTTGACAAAACGGGAACTCTGACCAGTGGTCGACCTAAAATTAGTGAAATCATTGTCGCCGCTGGTCACAGCGAAAACAGCGTACTGCGGCTCGCTGCAGGCATCGAGCAACGCTCGAATCACCCATATGCTCAAACGATTATTCTTGCTGCTGAAGATGCAGGATTAGATTTAGAAAAAGTCAGCAATATTACTGATGGTGATGCAGGAATCAGCGCCGAACTCAACGGCAAAGCCGTGATGTTCGGGCGCGCAGATTGGCTTGAATCAGAAGGGGTTTCAATTTCAAAAGAAATCCAATCCGCGCTAAATAAGTTCCAAAAATCAGGACATGGAGCTAGTCTACTCGCCATAGAAGGAATCGGCATCGCCGTTTTCGGTTTCATCCATGACGATGCCAGAGAAGGCGTAGTTGAGATGATCGAATTACTACAGAAGCATGGAGTGAGCGTAGAAATTCTCAGTGGAGACGAGCAATCTTCGGTCGAGGCCTTCGCTAAACATCTCGGCCTCGACCCGAAAATATGTCGAGGAAATGTTGACCCTGAAGGCAAAGCCGATTGGGTCACCAAAAAATCTCTAGCAAGAAAGACACTGATGGCAGGTGATGGTTTCAATGACGCCGGAGCATTGGCAGCAGCAGATGTTGGAGTTGCTGTGGGAAGTGGTGAGCGGGTGAACCTTGAGGCAGCTGATGTTTTGATTCCTGGAGAAGATCCACGAGCGCTAGCGCGTTTAGTAGAATTAGCAAAGCGAACACGCCAAATTGTCAATATTAACATCATAATTTCAGTCGTCATTACAACAATTTTGGTAATTTCATCATTGGTGGGATTAAACTCCAGCATCGCCGCTGGAATAGCAATTCACGAAGCCAGCGTTTTCCTAATAATCATCAATGGAATGTTCGTTTCCGGACAAGGAAACAGAATTAGCGTCTTGGCCGACTTAGGAAAAGATGTTGTAAGTGACATAAAAGAGGCCTTTGTAGTATTATTGAAGGCCAAGACGACGACCGCTTGATAACAGAAGAGGGAGAGCGAAGGATATGGTAGATGTCGAGTCGAAGCACGCAGCACCACTGGCAGAATGCGCACACTGCGGGCATATGTTACCACAGGGATTAGGTGAAATCGGATGCGAAGTTTGTACGGCAATAAACAAAGTTTCACACCAACCGACTACCGATGCGCTCAACGATGAGACGGTTCCGTGCCCACATTGCAACATGATTTTGGTTGCAGGCACTGAAGAGAGACCGGTTGATTTGACCTGCGGCGGATGTGCAGGTGTGTTCACTCTGACGCCGAAGGTTGTCAAAGTCGAGATTGCATGCCCGGGCTGTGAGAGAAATTTGAGAATTCGCCCGCGGCCAGGCCAGAGAGAACTGAAATGTCCGGCCTGTGAAGCAGCATTCAATGTTACATTCTGAACTCAAAATCAATATTTGTGATTTTTTTTGGTTAGTCGATTGACTAATCAAAGTCTATGAAATGAAGCGAGGGAGAGGCATGAAAGTGAAAGTGGATTTTGGCCAATTTCCAGATGTGGGGATAGTTGATAATGTGCTAAAAACATGATAATCAGCACTTGGCGACCCTTCTCTCTCAAATAGTGAGAAAATCGCGTCAAGTTGGGGATGGGTACCCATGAGTGAGAGCAAGTCAACAGATGAGAATGATACCGAAGGTATCGAGAATCTTGCTTCACTCCGTGCTCAGCACGTTCTATCCGCTTCTTCTTCTATGGAATCTGTCGCTCGGGCACGTGACCGACTCGATGAAGAATCTCGATTGCGATCTGGAATTCGTCGCGAGCGTCGAATGCGCATCGCTGAGATGACTGAACGGGTTTCTGGGATGCACGGTGCGATGCGAAAAGCCAATGAAATTTTGTTTGAAGAGCAACTTCAGCAAATTGAAGCGGATCTTCGAGCCGAGCTTGAGGATGAGATGGAACGGCTCGAAACAGAAGCGCTTGAGCGTGAAGAGCGACTTTTGCGAGAAGAGATGTTACATCGACTTCGTCGAGAAGAAAATCGTCTTCGTGAACAATTAGATCTTGAACGAGACCGTCGAATTGAAGCTCACACCTCTAAACTTCGTTCTCGATTAAAGACGGAAATGGAAACCGAATTCTCCCGTCGTCAGGCTTTCCTTGATGAAAGACTGGAGTTGGAAGCGGCGCAGGATGTTGATCGGATGCAGCGTCGCGTCGAGATGGATTTGCGTGAAGGAATGGAAAGCCAAGTCCATCGAAAAACCGAGGCTTATCGCCTCGATAAGGAAATTTCAATGCGAGATAAACTTGCAAAGACCAGAAAGGAAAGAGAGAATGAACTCGAAAAATCCTTGCTTAGTGAGAGGAAATCGCTTGAAAAAGAGATGCTTTCTGATGTTGATGTTAGAATTAATTCACTCGAAGAAGAATTTGAGCGTGCTACCCTTTCAGAATTAGATCGCAGGTTCAGTGCCGAGCGAGAAACAATGCTTGCAGCTCTGGCACTGAAAAAGCAAGAAGTCGCACTCGAAAAAGAAGTCGAAATGGAACAAACCGTTGCAACTTTCGCAAAGAAACGCGAAGCGGAGATGATGGCAACACTCGAGGAGCAATTTGCGAAAAGAGAAGATTTGTCAGAGAAAGAAATCGTGGAGATGTTGAAATCTCTCGAGGAAGGACTGAAAGTCAAAATCGAAGGTTTACTTGCCGATGCTCGGCAATCTGCATTAGAAAATGCTGGCGAATGAATCTGAATTAGTCACGATTTTCAATGACTTTGATTCGTTCATCTGCTTCTTTAGCAAATTCCCACAGCGAAAGGCTCGCTGGATTAGATTTTACCGGCTTTTGAGCGATTACAATCGGAGCGCCTTCTAGCGGCGATTCAGCGATAGCAACCGATCGAGCAATTTGCGTTTTGAAAACTCGGTCACCAAAATGTTTGCGAGCTTGCTCTGCGACAGTTTCGCACAATTTTGAGCGGGCTTGAACCATTGTCAAAAGAATCCCAAATAATTTCAAATCGGGATTTACCGCTTTTTGAACATCCCGAATCGCATTCATCAATTGCCCCATTCCTTCTAGTGCATAGAATTCAGCTTGAACTGGAATTAGCACCCAATTTGCTGCAGTCAGAGCATTTGTTGTCAATAATCCAAGCGAAGCAGGCGTGTCGATGATTATGACATCGAAGTGGCCGACAGCCTGCTGAAGCGCAAGGCGAAGCCTAGTTTCGCGACCAAATCTGGTCGCCAAATCAATTTCAACTCCAGATAAATCGAGGTCTGCGGGAAGAAGCCAGAGATTGTCTATTGAGATAGTGGAGGGAGGGCCGCGTTTGCGTTCAGGATTGTGTCGAGTCCAGGATTTTTTCATAGATTCAGTCAGATTCCCCGGGCCGAGAAGTGTCTGATTCAGAGTCACCGGAGCACCATCTACTCCGCCTTTGAATAACTCGTTCATCGTTGGTCCCAATGTACGCTTATCGATTCCAAACGTTGTCGCAGCGTTGCCTTTTGGATCTAAATCGACTAGTAAGACTCGACGGGCTGATATGTCCAAATCAGAATTGCCCGTCGCCAATGCGGTGGCTAAATTCACTGCGGTTGTCGTCTTGCCAACGCCACCTTTGTGATTAACCACAGAAATCACGATTGGTGCAGACACAAAATCACCTCAAAGAACTGCGAGAGCAGAGGTGCCGTCAATGTTCGCTTCAAACCTCATCAATTATTTCTAGATATAATCTAAATTTTGGAAGTAATTCTAAATTATTCCGAGGGTTCAAAGGTTTAGATGGAGTCCCTACTTCATGGTGGATGAGTCCAATGGTGAATCATCCGAATCAAAAATCGGTAAAGTATTGGATGCAATTGATTCAGTTTCATTAAAATTGGAAGATTCAATACTCGAAAAAATTGAAAATCAAAAAGTTAGAAAAAATTCTAAACCTGAATTTCAAGATGAAGACATTACTTCGACAGAGGATACCACTGAGTCAATAAAGAATGAAGAAGAAGAAAGTAAACTATCTGACTCAAATAAAATTTCAATAATTACAGAAACATTCTCAAATATTGGCTTGTTTGTCAAAAAAATAGGAAAATCCACAATGTCGGTAATGAAAACCGTCACTAAACATTTGCCATATCTAATCCCAGCTACCATAATCTTCCAAACGGCTCTTTGGCTTGCTTATCTTTCAGAAGGTTCTCAATCTCATGAATTTGTGTCCTCTATAATACAAGGAATGGGGAAATCTAGTAAGGACATTACGATTTTAACCACAATTTTTGGTGCAATTGGGGCGTATTTGATATCAATAGATTTTGACCATGAACAATCCTTTGACACGTTTTCATTACATCCTGATGTTGTCGATGTGATGGTTATTCTGTTAGTCCTTTCTTCAGTTCTTTATCTATTGAAAAAATTCCAATCAGTATACTACTTATTTTTGGTATTTTTTGGTTCAATAATTCTTAGAATAATCCATGTTAATGATTATTCATTTGATTGGATAGTAATTATTTTAGTAACAGTTGGCATTACTGGATTATATTCTGCAATATCATTACCATTATATCGAGATAAAACTAAGTTGAATAAAAATATCTCTGAAATTGATACAAGTGCGTTAGCGATTATTGATGATAATACAGAACCCTCATATCTCAATACCTTTGTGGATGAGTTTGGTAGTTACATGGAACAGGCCCCAGTTTCAAAACCTAGTCGACCTAGCCGAAGATCAGAATACGAATTATATGAGTGGGTTCTATTATTGGCAAATTTGATTTTATGGCCTAGTATTGTGATATTATCAGTGATTGTTGGTTCAGGATCTGAAGTATATGGAAATACATATAATATGGATGATAATTCTCTAATGCTCTTTGGTCCGTTACTATTAACTCTCTTTTTCTTCACAATATTATACAAAATGGATGCAAATGCACGGGATGGAAGCCTATATGCTGCTGAGAAAAAATCTTACTTAGATGAGATGGAAAAATATCTAGAGGCACGAACTGCATATCTTGAATTGGTAACTCTTCAAGCAGAATTGAAAAAACAACAAATTATTGAGGATGCATCTGAGGAATAGATATTCGTGGGTGAGAATCTCCAGCTTATTGTCTATGAAGGGCAACAGAGAAGCATCGGACCATTTGGCCGTTCTTTCCTTGGTAGTTTTCCTTCGAAAGGAACATTAGTTTTCATTGTATTATTACTTTCAATAAATTTTTTATTGGCAAATAGTTGGTTTTCATTTTTTCTATTTTCCATCATTTATATTTTCGTTGTAGCCTATCTTTCCTACAATTATATTGAACCACATTTTAATTCGAAAATTGGTATGACCAACCGAGAAATAAATTCTATTTTTTCAGATAGTAATGAACCATTAAAGTTAGGAGATATCGGCCGTTTATTTCATGGATATAGCAAATCAAAAGCTAAGCAATTATGGGATTTGTCGGGAGAAGGTTCTCTCAAAGGTATATTCGAAACAGATAATGAAAATACTTCGATGAATTCAGAATTCATTGGAGCGAGCGATAAAAAATGGGTATCTTGGTTAATCATAATCTCATTTCTCATTATTTGGTTCATAGCCTCCAGCTTGATCCATTTCTGCGTATTATTTGCCCTTACATTCCTCATAGGTATTTCTTTCGGACCAGCATTCTCAGTCGCACTGATCATATCGCAAACTCTCATGATATTCTTAATTCTTTTATTCATCAAAGTTGATGGTAGTATTTCTAAAACGAAAGAAATGTTAGAAATCTATTCTGTTCAAAGAGCATTGATATTCATAATTGCTATTCCAATAATAGTCACAATGTTAGATCTAATTTTAACTGCAATATATGCTGCAATTATCGCAGGAATATTTGGATCTCTTTCACTAAATACTAATTTAGGAACCTCTTGGGATTCAAATGTAATTGAAATATTATTATTATTCATTAGTATAGCGATACTTACACCGATAGTTGAAGAATTGATGTTTAGAGGATATATATTAGATTCAGTCAGAAGAATGCATGGGGATTGGCCAGCAATTCTTTGGAGTGCATCTTTGTTTGCTCTAGTTCATGTTAGTCCATTTATCATTGGTCAAGTATTCATTGGAGGAGTTATTTATGGATGGATTAGAATCAAGACAGATAGTCTAGTCCCTACAATAGCATGTCATTCAATGTGGAATATTATGGCATTATCATTGACTTATTTATGACCAATTTTTCCTGCAATATTGAGAAAGATTGCAACTACTGGTCCAATTAAAAATGCGAAAATGAAAGTTCCAATCCAGAATGTTCCACCGAGTGCCCAACCGGCTAGAAGTACGCTGATTTCAATACCGCCACGCACTCGACCAATCGAGATTCCAGTCACCCGAGTCAGGCCAGTCATCGTTCCATCACGCGGGCCTGGGCCAAGATTTGCAGTCAGGTAAAGTCCGCTACCAATCCCAACCAAAATTACGCCAAGGATAACTTGAGCTACCCCACCTATGAGGCTAATCGGAGTTGGCAAAAATGGCAGCATTATCTCGATTGCAGCTGCGATCAATATTGCATTCAAAATCGTTCCAACACCCGGCTTTTCTCGCAAAGGTAACCAGAATCCGAGTACAAGTACGCTTACGAGAAAGGTCGCTTGACCGATAGACCAACCGATTTGTAGGGCTATTCCTTCTGCCAAAACTGTCCACGGTGCATTGCCAATTCCCGCAGCAATAAGTACCGCATCACCTGTCCCGAATATCCACAATCCAATAATCAAAATGACTAGCGTCGAAATCCTCGGCCGAAGCGTCATCGCATCGTCCGCACTCCACCAAGTGGTAGGCACATCTTTGGCCGGACGTAAAATTTCTAACAGACCCACGAAGTCATTCGCCCACTCACAAGTAAAATATCTTTCACTTGTGAATGAGATAAATCAGCAAGCCAATGCTTTGCCTTTGGTTTGCGACAAAATATTTCTCGTAGAATTCGAGGATTATTGGATTACAGGAACTGGCACTTCTGAGAGAATCTTTCTCATGATGTGTTGACCGGTAACTCCGCGAATCTTCGACTCAGGCTTCAGCATGATACGGTGGCTGACAACTTGTAATGCAACATTCTTGATATCGTCTGGAATAACATAGTCGCGCCCATCAATTGCTGCACTCGCTCGGCTGGTTTTGAATAGTGATTGACTTGCACGTGGTGAAGCGCCGGTGATAACTCGATGATCTTCACGAGTGCGGTGAACTAACTCGACAATGTAGGAGAGAATAGCTGGATCGACATGAACGGTCTCTAGCGCCTTTTGCATTGCGACGACTTTCTTCGGCGAAGTGATTTGCTCGATATCGTGCTCGTCTTTTCCACGCAACTTTCTGCGTTGCAAAATTGCCTTTTCTTCTTGGCGATTCGGGTAACCCATCGACATTTTCATCAAGAAACGGTCCATTTGAGCCTCTGGTAGAGGATAAGTTCCTTCTTGCTCAATCGGGTTTTGTGTAGCCATTGTGATGAAAGGAGCGGGTAACTTGTGAGTAATTCCTTCAATTGTCACTTGCTTTTCTTCCATCGCTTCAAGCAGAGCAGCTTGTGTCTTCGGAGGTGCTCGGTTAATCTCGTCTGCTAGCAAAACATTGGTGAAAAGAGGACCTGGACGAAGTTTGAATTCGCCTGCATGTTGGTCATACATGTATGTCCCCATGATATCTGCTGGAAGCAAATCGGGAGTGAACTGAACACGCTTGAACTTGCAACCTAATGCTGTTGCGAATGTGTTAGCCATCAGCGTCTTAGCAAGACCGGGGAAATCCTCGATGAGCATGTTTCCATTTGATAAAATTCCAACTTGAATTCGACGAAGGTTTTCTTGTTTACCAATAATTACCTTGGATACTTCATTCATCAAACTATTCGAAATCTGCGAAACCGTTTGAATCAATTCGCGAGACTTTGGGTCGCTTGCAGCCATAGTCATATCACCCCCCCTATTTTTTTCCTATAAAAGAATAAGCGACAGATGAACGCTTCACGCATCAATCATTATTCGAGCCTAGTTTACGAAAATCTATTATTAAGCGGAGATTAATTGGCTATTTCTCGCAATTTCAGCAGCCATTACCCGATGCCAAAGAGGTGGAAAGAGCGAGAACCAAAACAGTGTATAATATCCATATTTCAATTGTGGAGCATCATCGTAAGTAGCTAGTTTTTGATATGGCAAGCTAGCCTTCAAATGGTGCGCCGGATGAAGAGGTAATTCCATCAAAGTCCAACGTGACCAGCGATTGCGAGATTCCCAAGCATGCTTCGCTTCAGCACGCTCATCTAAGCCGCGTGAGAGGCCGTGATGTTGCAAATAATTGGTGAATTCGAGTAGGAAAATCGCGAAAGCCGCTTGAATTACGAAGGCAGCAAATACATATTTTGAAATCCAAAATAATCCGATTAATAGAGCGAATTGTAAAACAAATCCAAAAATTATTTCCTTCGGTTTTGTTCTATAAGCACCATTGATTTGTCGAGGAATTGTGTTGATTAAATGCACGTATAATCCTCGGCCTAATTCTGAGGAAGTCGGATCATTTTCACGCGCCCAGTGCTTGTGATGAGTGTAATTGTGTTCGACGGTGAAATGCAGATAATTTACGCAGAGCAAGTCGAGTCGGGCTAGCCACCAGGAGAAAGATTTCGGACGACGATGTCCCAATTCATGTGCGGTAACGATGCCACTCGTTGCCGAAGAAAATCCGACTGAAATGACGCCGAGCCACATCAAATTTGAAAATCCGAATTCCGAAATAAGGTAGAGTAAATATCCGATATTTAGTGGCACTGCAAAGGCGTGAAGGTGAATTATCACATCGAAGGCAAAGCCTTCGGTATTCGGCTCAACCGGGCCGCTCTCGCCAAATATAAATTCCATAATTGGGTAGAGTCCGAGTAACAAAAAGATAGTCATCGCCATCCACCAACCGCCCAAATAAAGGCCGAGAGCGGCAGAAAGTGGAGTTAACAGACCAAGAAGATGAGCCGCTGCTCGCATATCCTATGCGGATAGACAAGTCTTCATGAACTCAACGCATAAATTGGTTGAGTATTTTGCTAACTTCATTATTGTGAGAACACAGTGTTAGTGAAGTAGTATTAGCGACCCCAGAAGTGGTCGGTCTTTCGATGAATCTCACTCAATTCTTCGAGTACTTCCCTCTCTGCTGAAGTAAGATCCATCTTACGTAATTTCTTCGCGTGAGAAGCTGGAATATCGACGAGCAATATGTCGTTTTCTTCGATTTGTCGGCCAACGGTAACACCATCGATTGCGACAGCAACCTCTGCACCTTGAATCGCTTCTTTCATCGTATCTTGGCCGGAACGAATCGACTTTATTCGGCCAGAAGGCAATCCATCTTTCAGCAACTTCTGGCCAACATGAATGCGTCCAGCGAGCACACGAACCCCAACAACAGCAGGTTTTGAAACCCGGAAAGTGTGGTCGGGAAGCAATCTAATTCGGCCAGGATATACCACAACTTCTCGTGATTCTTCTTCCAATTCGCGAGTTCGAGTCTCAACCCATTCCTCGCGCTCCTCTAATATTCGATAGATGATGTCTGAATCGATGAATTTCACTCCATTTTCGGAATTATCGATTTCAGTCTGAGCATCGCTCAAAATATCGGTTGCGAATGCCATAATGATTCGATGAAGAGGATCATTTGCATTCTCAGCTCCTCGCACATCGCGACGATTCACCTTGCCAATGGTCGCGTGGCGAATTGGAATATCGATCTCTCCCAATTCCTTGGCAAGAGCTTCCAATCCACCAACAGTATCGGCTTTGATAGTCACGCCTTCTTCTTCCAATTCAACAGAGATATTCGCTTCTTTATTTGCAAGAGAAATCGCAGCAGTGCGTTCTTTTTCACTCGATACAACGCGCATTGTCGTGCCCGCGAGCACGCCATCTAAATCTGGGGCAGAAATTTTCAATCCTGACGCAGCAAAAGCCGCGTCAGAAGAATCCCAACGATCTCCAGCATCACGCATCTCAGACATGCCACGAGGGGAGAACATTCCACGAACCCGAGTGGATATTCCACCATCTTCAGTTGTCAGAACGATTTCATCACCCTTCTTGACAGAGCCACGATAGAGAATGACATCGAGAGTTTTACCCAAGCCTCGCTCTTCTTTCATCTCGAGAACTGTGCCTTCACCAGGCCCTTCAATATCAGTCAGTTTGTCGCCCAAATAACGCTCAGCCATACCGATGACGACAGCCAATAAGTCCTGAATTCCTTCGCCTTCTCTCGCAGAAATAGGAACCAATGCAATTTCCTTAGTGAAATCCTTGATTCGGTCATAGCGCTCCAGATTGAAGCCATGTTCAGCGAATGATCCGACCAATTTCCAGTATTTTTCATCAAAATAACCTAGAGCTTCGGTAGTTTGGTTACGCAAAGCCAGAGCCATAGGACGGTC
>Ga0257117_1000682_pt1 | contig 24731 bp, 20 predicted proteins | sample SI112_135mmetaG_FD_190157 | JGI IMG/M metagenome (GOLD analysis project Ga0257117, IMG submission 190157) | Marine microbial communities from Saanich Inlet, British Columbia, Canada - SI112_135m | ecosystem: Environmental > Aquatic > Marine > Inlet | place: Canada: British Columbia | collected... | reverse complement strand
AATGATTGAAAAGAGGAATTTAATTTAACCACGGGGTGGGTGATAATTCGGCCGTTACAGTGGATGACTTTTCAACTGCAAAAACCACCCAGGTGGAATTGTTTACCTAATCGATTTAGATGGAATATTTTTAAATATTTGGTCCAAAGATCAACAATTGAATTCCTATATAGAAAAAATTAGAAGCCTATTGCCACTAGACCTCTATGTGGGAAGAAAACTATCTTCATTTATTAGTGAGGCAGGGTTTGATGACGTCTCCTGGGATCTAAGTGTTCATAAGTTTCAAACGAAAGAGGAAATGGAAGAAGAATATGCTAATAATAAAACGAGGCTATCAATCGCAAAAGATAACTTTATTTCTATCTTAGGAAGCGAAGAAGCCTACTATGATTTTGAAAAACGTTATTTAGAAAGTAGTCGTGATTTGTCTAACACACTTTTCTTCAACAAATTTATATCTTGGGGTTTTAAAAAATAATACTGATGGAGTAGTTATGTCTAATTTAAAAATGATAGTTCTCGATTGTCCTGCCGCAAATTTGCATTTGCCTGAAGTAAGGTCGTTATATAGCAAACTTATGAATTTAAAACTAAAGGGTTATGAAACAATAGAATCTAAGTATATCCCTGTCGATACAAGTGATTTATTTGCAACTCATTTTATTGTTGGAGAAGTAGTCGATGGAGAGTTAAATCCATTAATTAGCTTTAAAGGACTTACAGAAGAAAGGTGCAACCATTGGAAAATACCTTTTAATGGGAGTGAAGTAGTAAAGAGAACTAAGAATAAAAGGCATATAAAAGCTGTTAATAATTTTTTTGAGTACAATCGAAGTTATAATGGTGGGGTTGGTTATACTGCTTCACTTGCCATCGACCCCAATGTTGGAGATAAGGCAAAAAGAATACAATGTCTTAAAATGTTTGAGTGCATGCTATCGAGATTCCATACCGACTTTGGCATAAAAAGTTCCATGTGTATTGCAAGAATGAGAGTCCAATCAGATAAAGTTTTAAAAAAGATTGGTTATGAGGCCTTGAAGTTAAAAAGTGAAATTCTTCCCCAGATACCTTTTCCACAATATATTGGAGATGAGTTTTTAATACTCGTTTTAAATAACTTAAGTGAAGAGGCACATCAGCTTATTGAAGAGTTTCGCAGTGATTGGGATGAGAGAATAGTGATTGCGGGGCATGAGAATAATCTATTTCATATAGACAATCTTTTGCACCAGAATGGACGCAAGATAGCTTAGTCACTTTGGCAAATGTATCGTGACTATAGTTTAGGAAGGCTCCATACCATCCCATAATATTTTGACAATGGGCCGGTATACCAAAGTGGATTACCTTCAATTTATCTTTTGTTTCTTCTCTCGTTGAAGCTTTTAAAATAGTCTTTTTATTTGTGCTTTTCACAATGGTATATTGAAGGTTTTTTTCAAGAAAATTCACCAAGTTTAAAATAATTTTTTCATATGTATATTTTGGTGACAAACCTTTAATTTGGTATTCTTTGTTTACAGAGGATTTGTATTTTAAAGCAGCTCTATGGCCAATTAGATAAAAATAATTATCCGATATTCCTCGCCTTTTTAATTCCTTAAATAAATCAAGCAAAAGAAGTCCTGAAACCTGATGATTTGGAGATTCAATTAATTCATTTGATAGTTGAAGCTTCCTAGATATTTCACTTGTGACGTTTTGGTCGAAAAAAAATGTGCTTGTATCTAAGATGTTTGACATCGTCATCATCTTGCTAGAGCGGTACTGATTGTAGCGGCTAGGTAAATATAAATGATTTCCTTTCAAATGCTCTGATGCTGCAAGTGGATCATATTTTCCTTTTACAAAGCTTTCATAATCTAAATTAAGCTTTTCACTAAGTGAAAATGCTTTCTCTGCAGGAAGCTGATGAAGTCTATTTTCATAATGTTCTATTAAATTTGTAGGCTCTTTTAAAAAATCACACAGCTCATTTCCTTTCACATCAAGGAAGCTTAGCAGTTGCTCAAATTTTTCCTGGAAAACTAAGCTATGCTCCATACCGCTCCTTTTTAATGGTAAATGAGCAACACTCATTACCATTAAAAATGCAACTATGTTTTTGTACCGTTGTGTTTATTCCAGAAAAATTTGAGAAATAATTTGGGTTAAACTGGCAGTAGTACCCCCTTATAAATGGGTCTTCAAAATATAGACTTTTATCCACATGCTCTCTTGGATGGAAGGAGTAGCTGATAGACTCATTTTTAGAATCATTTTTAAGTATTTCAAATTTATGGTCATCTTCATAAAAAGGCATATTTTCTATAAGTTTGGTAACTTTCTCAATGCCATCCAACTGTCTGTATTCTTCGAAAAATTTAAAGTGGTGAGCAGGAAGTTTCATGGATAATTTGGAAAGAAGGCTGTATTGCTCCTCTCGGTTAAGGTGCCCTTCTATTCTCATTTTCTGAATAATTCTTAAATTAAAATTAATATTTAGAGGGTTGTTGATATTAACAAAGTAGAGTGGATCTACTTTTTCATCCTTGCACACTTGGTGAAACTCATCTTCTCCAAATAAGCTAATAAAATGTTGACGGTATAGATATAGAGAGCGCCCTTTTGTATAGGCATCTCTTTGATGTAATTTATTAATTTCAAAGTTTTCAAAATCGTTCGATACCTTAGAATCTACGATTCCTAATTTTAAATTATCATAGCTCAAATGAAAAAAGTTCATAAACGTATCGAGTTGTTCTACTGATATAGAAGATTTTCCGCTTTCTATTCTAGCTATTTTAAATCTTGAACATCCGATTACATTGCTTAGATCAGTTTGAGTGAGACTATTAGAAATCCTTGCGTATTTGATTGTATTTATAATATTTTTTTTAAAATCTATTTCACTCAAGAGCATCGCCTCAATTAAGGATGTCAACTAACGAATTTTCATATCACATGTATTCACATATTCATTAATATCATTTGATTAATGATTTTTTAATACTTGAAGGCACAATTTAACTGAAATTAACTCATTGTTAATGCGAAGCGCATGTAACTATGACATAGGATAGTAATTATTTCATGCATAGTGAGTATGATAAAGGGTCTTTATAGATCATTTAAGCGCCATGCACGCTAATAATTTTTTCTACTATTGCCCCAATTGGCATTCGAGAGAGCTCACTAGGGGAATAGCTTCCAAGCTTAAGCTCCACCAGTTGGTCAATATCCTCTGAAAAGCACAGATTTTTATTGGCCCACACCTCGTCGACTTTTCTAACTGGAGTGAAGTGTGGAGTGGTTAGGCAGACCTCTGGGTTTTGATCTACTAATTTTTTGATAGCAACCACCACCTCACAAAACCTATCAATTTCTGAGAGTGTAAAAGATTCTGTGGGCTCTATCATAATGCCAAAAACTTCTGGGAAGGCCACAGTTGGTGCGTGAAGGCCAAAGTCTAAAAAGAGTTTTCCAAGTTTGGCGATTGCCTCACTCTTTTTTACTCCTGCATTTTCTAATTTCTTAAATTCTTCATCAGTAAGTGTCAGAATAAATTCGTGCATCCTCTTAGTATCATCCGCTCCCACAGGTAGCGTTGGGTATGAGGATTTTAATTTTTCAAAGAGGTATCTTGCAGATAAAACTGCTATGGCCGACATTTTCTTGATGCCTTCTCGGCCAAGTCTTTTGACATAACTATAGGCCCTCACTTTGTGAGCAAAATTTCCGAAGTGTCTGTGGACACTGCCAATAGATTTTTTGGGTTTAACAATAGAGTAAACACCACTTTCGTCTTTTACAACTTGGTGCCCTGGTAGGTAGTCTATTAGCTTTTCAGAGACGGCCACAATGGCGTCCCCTGGACCTCCACCACCATGGGGTATAGTCCAAGTTTTGTGTTGATTGTTGTGAACAGCATCGACTCCCAACTTACCGAGATCTACCCATCCAGCAATAGCATTCATATTGGCCCCGTCCATGTAGACGAGTCCACCAGCATCGTGAATGAGCTGGCCCATTTGCTTAAATTGACTTTCAAAGATTCCAGCCGTATTGGGATTGGTCACCATGATGCCCGCAATGTGAGGACCATGTTTTTTTACTGTCTCCTCTAGTTGGGAAAAATCCATAAGGCCTTGTTCGCAGGCCTCAATTGTGACTATCCCGTAGACTTGATCGCCCACTTTCTTTGTTTCAAATCCCGCCATAGTAGCAGTTGCCGGATTGGTGCCATGGGCAGATCTTGGAATTAAAACGATATTCCTTTTCTCACCTTCTCCATTATCATGGTGGTAGGCCTGAATCATTTTAAGACCCACGAGCTCCCCTTGAGCACCGGCCATGGGCTGAGTTGTAAGAGCGGGAAGACCTGTAATTTGGCAAAATTGATTTTGAGTGTGATAGATAATCTCGAGAGCACCTTGGCAGTCTTCAAGCGGAGCCTCAGGATGAATATCAGTAAAACCTTTTAGTGAAGCGGCCCAATCATTGATGTGGGGGTTATACTTCATGGTACAAGAGCCAAGTGGGTATATACCTTGATCGGGGCTAATATTTTGCTCACTCATTTGAGTGTAATAGTGTTTGATTTTATCTCTGCTAAAATCTTTTAGCCCAGCAGGGCCTGATCTTAAAAGTTCAGCAGGGATGTCGGTGGCCGACACCTTTTTATCAATCTTCTTAAATAGAGAGTTGAAAACCTTTTCAAGCGCATCAAGGTCATCGGCACTGTGGAGATCTGAAAAGAAAAGTTGAATTAAATTATCCTCGTCTGATCTAAGCCCTTTAGCAGCATTAACGCCAGCGTGCACTCCACAGTCAGCTGCTCTGGAAATAAAATCGCAGGCCTTCATAGGCAATTTTAAAACAAATTCATTAAAAAAATGACCGCCTGCAAAGCGAGGCTCGACTCCTTCAAAGGAGCAAAGTCTGGAAAGCATCTTCGTGGCATGGGATCTTGAACACTCTATGGTTGATTTAAGTCCAAGCTCACCTCTTTCTAAAAGGGCGGCTCCGGCCAATGTCGCCACAAAGCTTTGATTGGAGCAAATATTGGAAGTGGCCCTCTCTCTTCTGATATGTTGCTCCCTAGTGGAGAGCACCATACAAAAGGCTTCCTCGCCACTTGCGTCCCGTGCTTTACCTACAAATCGTCCAGCAGATGATCTAATGGAGTTCTTTTGTTTTGGATTGTAGCGGATTCCAAAAATTCCAAGGCCTGGGCCTCCGAAATTAGCGGCAAGGCACAAGTGTTGGCCTTCTCCTACAATCATATCGCTGCCACTGCCATCACTACCAAACTCAGATGGTGGCTTAAGGCCGCCAGTTCCCAGTGTCATGGGGTCAATGATAGCGATACTTTTAATATTGTTTTTCTTGCAAAGATCGGTGAGCTCATCAACCTTTTCTAAAAGACCAAGAGTGTTGATTTGGGGAAAGGCAACTGCGGCCAGTCCTTCACTATGGGTTTCTAATAGACCAATCAGTTTTGAAATATCGGTGAGGCCTGTATTTTTGTCTAGTGGAGCATAAATTATTTCTAATTTTGTATGCTCTTTTAAGGTTTCTAAGACTTCAATGTCACCAGGATAAATTGACTCACAAACTATGACTTTGCTAGAACCTCTCACAAGTCTTTTGGCGGTACCAAGTGCTTCAAATAGGCAGGTGGATCGATCGTAGAGTGAGGCGTTGATGGCCTCAAAGCCAGTGAGTTTTGAGATGAGGGATTGATAGATCCACAAGGTTCTAAGTGTTCCCTGACTTCTCTCAGGTTGGTAGGGAGTGTAAGCAGTGGTTAGGCCTCTTAGGTTGCAAACATAGGGGACTATATCCATGATTTTGTATTGGGGGAGTCCCGAGCCGATAAAGGAGGTCTTTACATTGTTTTTATGAGAGATTTCTTCAAGCAAATTTCCCAACTCAAAATAATCCATCTCTGGTTCAAATTTAAAGTCTTGATCGAAGTGAACATCCTTTGGAATATGAGAGAAAAGGTCGTCTAACTTGTCTTCACCTATGGCCTGTAGCATCAGCTGAATTTCTTCATTACTGGCACTTATGTAATGCTTTTTTAGTTCTCTAGGCAGAAGGGATGGATCATAGTCAAAATTGTGTGTATGAGTAGATGACACATTGGCCTCCTTGTTGGATAAATGAAATCGGTAGCAATCTAACATGGTTGCCCCTAAGCGGTTAAGAAGAATTTAAGGGTATGGATCAAAACCTCAAAAAATATTTGCCACCAGGTTTGCTTCTTTGCGAAGAGAAAGGGGTTTTAAAGCTGTGTGTCCAAAAAGATTGCCCAGAATTTGTGGGGGAAAACTTCTCACCTCTCTGGCTTGATTTTGTGGGCCAGTGGAAATATCACCAAAGTAGTTTAAAGGCCAAAACCAAAGAGCCTCTTTTCAAGGCCATTGCAGGGAAATTGAAAAAGAACACTGAAGTTCTCGACGCCACTTGTGGTTTAGGAGGGGACTCATTACTGATGCTGTTTCTTGGCTTTCGCGTATGCTCCATTGAAAGAAATCCTGTGGTTTTCTCTCTATTAGAAAATGCCAAAAAGCGTGCTTTAGAGCATGGGGATAACTCTTTGGTTCAGGCCATGGGCAACTGGCAGATTTTTTTGGGTGAGGCCTGTGAGTATTTTGAAAAAGAAGGTGTAGGGGAGGGGGTGATCTTTCTCGACCCTATGTACCCGGAGCAAAAAAGAAAGAAGGCACTTTCTTCCAAAGAGATGAGAATGCTAAAATATCTTTTAGGCGAAAGCTCGGATGATCAAAAATTAGTTCAATATTTTTTGAGAATGAGCGGAAAGAAGCTGGTAGTTAAAAGGCCTTTAAAAGGAGAGCGAGTAATTGATGGAGTCGATCACAGCGTTAGCGGTAAATCGACCCGTTATGATATTTATTTTGCTCGTTAATTCATGCCAAAGGAGATATTGCCGCTAAGGCCCAATCCCGATAGGTCAGTTCCTTCAAGCTTTTTGAGATTTTTTTCAAATAGCTCTTTTGCTTTGTGGAGTGCCTCATAGATTTTTTCTGATAACTTTAAGCTTTTTCTCACAGTAGACTTGATCATTTCCCTCTCCTTCATTATTTTGTTTTTGTTTTGGCCCACCATGGCAAAATCACACTTGAGAAGGGTTAAAGCATGTCTCAGCGTTTCTCTCAAGGGGGCGTGGCAAAAATTCAGGGCAAATGGGGCAAATAGGCACCGCCTTCGTGCGCAACTGGTTTGAATTTCAGGAGGGTTGAAATAGTGCCTGACTCTAGTGTGTAAAAAAGAGTCAGGCGCATTGTCTTATTGGCGTGCTTTACAAGTATATTTCTTTCTTTTAAGTATTTTTCGAACACCAGCTACATAAGCCTCTTTCATGGCCTGATGGATATTTCTATGGATTGGGTAAACAAACTCTTCGTCATAAACCCTTTCAATTCGATCCAAGCGATCATTGTATTCTTCTCTATCAACTTCACCTCTTCTACGGGCCCTTTCAGTTTCAAATTCGCCGTCCACTCTCGTTTCGATAACTTCAAGCTGCTCGTCTGTTAACTCAACTTTATCGTGGGCGCGGGCCTTTCTAGCAAAACGGAGGTTTTTCTTTCTAAAACCAGCAGACTCCATTCTTGTCATGACGTGCTCCTCACCATCGGGAGTTTGAAAGATAGATCCAATTTGCATGGCGATTCTACATTTGAGATTATATTTGTAGTGTTTTTTTCGATGCTTTCTTCTCCCCTTAACAACCTTTGGAGATACATCAAGGAATTTATAACAGTGGGTTCTGAAGCTGGCGTAAACTTCGCCGTCACTTAGATTATCTTTAATATAACCCTCAAAATCATCTCTCTTATTGTCATGGAACTCCTTTTTTGTGAGATCCAAAACTTCCGCATTTTCAAAGCCACCAAGCTCGGCATCAGTGAAAATATCGAGCATATCTTGACCGACATAGCCTTCATCTACATTGAGTTTATTGTGTTTGTTGTAATCGTAGAATTGAATAACCTTGATGTTACACTGATCGAAGACCAATTTAGACTTTGCAATTCCATTGTTCATGGGCGCAACACCAAATAGGAATACCCCCAATAGGGCCAATTTTCCACACCTGTTCATAAATGTATCTCCTCAAATGGAATTGGTCCTTATGACAGCTGTCAAAAAAATCGACAACTATTTCTCTCTTGATAAGCACCAAAACCGTGTTATGCCCTTAGTAAGAGCAAAGCACGTGCCAAAAAAGCGCCCAAATCTCATATTATGAAATAGCGCGACAGATGCGCCCTTTGGGCCTCAATTCCTCGTTCACACACTATATTGGAATGTGTATAGTGGGAGCTCATGTGACAAAAATGGGGAATATAAATGTTAGAGACAAAGGCTTTTGAAATGAAAAAGTATCATGTTTATGGGATGGGCAATGCACTAGTTGATATGGAGTTCAAAGTTGAGGACCAATTCATCGAAAGTAATGAAGTTAAAAAAGGACTTATGACTCTTGTGGAAGAGGCCAGACAAACTGAGCTTTTATCCGCCCTTGGACGCTTACCTCTCAAGAAGGCCTGCGGAGGTTCTGCTGCTAACTCTGTCATCGCTATTTCTCAGTTTGGCGGGAATTCATACTATTCTTGTAAAGTCGCCTCTGACGAAATGGGAAAGTTCTATGTGGAAGATCTTCAAAATGAAGGTGTCGCCACGAACCAGCACCCTGGAACCACAGGGACCACAGGAAAATGTCTTGTGATGGTAACTCCTGATGCTGAAAGAACAATGAACACATACTTGGGCATCACGGCCACTTATGGTGAAGATGAAATTAACCAAAGTGAGCTAGAGCTTGCAGAGTATCTATATATTGAAGGCTACCTAGTAGCCACACCCACTGGAAAGACAGCTGCTATTAAGGCGAGAGAGCACGCCCAAAAAAATGGGGTAAAAGTCGCCTTATCACTATCTGATCCCAGCATGGTTGAATACTTCCACGATGGCCTTTTAGAAATTATCGGCGAAAAAGTTGACCTGATCTTTTGCAATGAAAAGGAAGCCTACCACTTTGTGGGAGAAAACTCCTTAGAGGATGCCTCAAGAAAACTTAGAGATTTTGCTCATACATTTGCCATCACTTTAGGTGAGCAGGGTGCCTTGATATATGATGGTGAAAATTACCATCAAGTGGCCCCACATAAAGTTGAGGCCGTGGATAGCAATGGAGCAGGGGATATGTTTGCAGGGGCCTTTTTATATGGCATCACTCACGGACATAGCTATCCTGAGTCAGCAGCACTTGCCTCAAGAGCGGCAGCAGAAGTGGTCACTCACTTTGGACCTCGAATTCCCAAAGAACTTGCCAGTAAAATTTTAAAAGATTATTCAGCTAAATAGAGTAGGTGGTAGAGTGAGCAGTTTACACAGCGTAAAAAAGATTATTAAAGATCGCATTCACGAAGGCAGCGTTGTTGTTGAGGGATGGGTTCGTTTTGTCAGAAAAAGCAAACAGTTTTGTTTTGTCGTTTTCAATGATGGGTCTACCCAAGATAATATGCAAATTGTGGTAGATGCCTCACTTTCCAATTATGCTGAAATTTCTAAGATGATTAATGGCACCAGCATCAGCGTTTTAGGCGATCTCCGGGTTTCCGAGGGCAAAGGTCAGGCCGTTGAGCTAGACGCCAAAGAGTTCACTATTGTGGGCCACGTGGAAGCTGACTACCCTCTCCAAAAGAAGGCCACAAGCCTTGAGTTTTTGAGAGAGAATGCTCACCTCCGTGCTAGGACCCAATTATTCGGGGCCGTCTTTAGAGTTAAAAATGCACTCTCATATGCCACTCACCGCTTTTTTCAAGAGCAAGACTTTTACTGGATTCACACCCCCATACTCACGGCCTCTGACTGTGAAGGTGCCGGTGAAATGTTTAGGGTCAGCACCCTAGATCCAAAAAATCCCCCTCTTGATGACAAAGGTGAAATTGATTACACAAAAGATTACTTTGGGGCCCCAACTCATCTGACTGTCAGTGGACAGCTCAATGTGGAGTGTTTTTCCATGGGTCTAAATAAGGTCTACACATTTGGACCAACCTTTAGGGCCGAAAACTCACACACCCACAGACACCTTTCAGAGTTTTGGATGATCGAGCCCGAAATTGCCTTTGCAGGTCTTGATGAAGTGGCCGATTTAGCAATTGAGTACATGAAATACCTTATTAACTACTGTCTGTCTCATTGCCCAAAGGAGCTGGAGTTCATAGAAAAACGAGAGTCTCCAGGACTCGTCGAAAGACTCCAAGGTGTGGTGACTTCCGAGGTAGTAAAAATCACTTACACTAAAGCGATCGAAATTTTAGAGGCCGCACATGCTAAAGAAAATTTTGAGTTCGCGCCCAAGTGGGGAATCGATCTCCAAACTGAACATGAAAGATACCTCACCGAGGGATTCCACCAAGGCCCGGTCATCGTCACTGATTACCCAAAAGACATCAAGGCCTTTTATATGAAACTAAGCGATGACGGCAAAACCGTCAGAGCAATGGACGTCCTGGTTCCTGGGATCGGCGAAATTATCGGCGGCTCACAAAGAGAGGAAAAGCTCGACACTCTAAAAAAGAGAATTAAAGAGATGAACCTCTCAGAAAGTGATTACTGGTGGTACCTAGATCTAAGAAAATACGGAACTGCACCTCACGGTGGTTTCGGCTTAGGCTTCGAGCGCATGGTTCAATACGTCACAGGCCTTCACAATATCCGAGACGTCATGGCCTTTCCAAGAGTACAGGGCAACGCCAAGTTTTAGAGATAATCAAAAAGAAAATGAATTAGCCAAAAAAAGGCCACTCAATTTGAGTGGCCTTTTTATTGATGAAAACTTTAATTAAATTTAATATCCCGATGGAAGGCAGGCTTTCTTTTTTAAAAAGCAGCCTCAACTTCAGCTATTTCATCGTCTCCAAGGCCGACTTCTGGAGGCGGTATATCACCATCGCCGAGTCCGCCTCCTGATGAACCGCCACCATCTGAGGGGGGGGCTGCTGTATAAGTTATAAGATCATAGATTTGTGGATCTAATACTTTGTAATGTGTGACACATAGATCAATAATACTTTTTATTCCAGTATCGATGGTCCCTATTTTGGTAAAATCCATCCCACATGTAGAGACTTTAGCGTCATCATCATTGGGATAGAAAAATTCGTAGGAAACAAGATCGTTAATGGCTCCACAATTAGTTTTTTCCTCAGTAGTGCCATCGTTATTAACTACATCAACTGTTAGACAATTCCACTTGCTTGAATCTTCATATTGAGCACAAGGTGTGAATTCAAACCTTGTTTCAAAATAATCCTCTGTACCTTTAAGGTAGCATACCTTTTTGAGATAGGTGTCTTCCCAATTGATATAACCAATTTCATAGTGATCTTCTAGATCGATTTCAGTAGATTCCACACAAACGGAGCTTTTGATATTGAGATAGTTGGCAATACCAAACTCAGAGATTGTAAGAGGCTGGTACCTGAGTTTATCTCCAATAGTTGTTTTTGAAGAGCTAAGAATAGGGCTTCCCTCAATACACTCATAATCAATTGCTTTTTCTTCAATAATTGCATTGTTGGGAATCGCTACATTAATCGTGTTATTTAGCCTGGAGGCCCAGTCTGCTAGAAAAACCGCTGTGAGATCAGTATTGACTTGAGAAACAGCTGTATTGAAGCTGGTTGCGGATGAAATGCTGGCCAGAGAATCTTCTGAGACTGCAGTGGAATACTTAGCTACATCTTCAATCGTTTTGGTGGATGAGGTGGCGCCAAAGGAAATGCAGGGTATTGCTGCTACAACAAAAGACACCAGAAGTACTCGATAGATTTTATTTAGCGTGATCATTTTTCTCCCCCCTCGGGAAATTTTTGTTCAGTAGTATTGTAAAAGACTCTGGTAATAATTAAAATTAACTTTTGATAATTATGACAAGTCATTGAAAAAACAGTGGATATTATTTTAATAGGAATTATAATTGATAATTGAGTGCCAATATAAATTTGCATTTTTAAAGACATAGAAAAATTTCGACTTTGGGTTAAAATAGGGCCATGGGACAAATGAAATCATCTTCAAAGAAACATATTCTTCAAAATGAATTGGGAATGACCTTAATTGGTGTGATGGTGGCAGCTGCCATTATGGGCGGGCTGATGGTCGCTTTCATGAAATTCACCAGTTATCAGGCCAGACAGCAAACCTATAGAACTCTTATGAGTGCTATGCCTGGAAATAAGGCCCAACTTGAAGGGATTTTTTGGCGTAAAGAGGATTGTACTCAAACCCTAGTCTCAAATGGTGGCATAACCTTGGGACAAACCTTCACAGGTATTACTGACAGACAAGATAGATCATTATTTCAAGAGGATGATAGCAATAATCGCGCCTATTGGTATATTGATGAAATCTCAGTTGTTAATGAAGGGGACTCCGATAAGTATGGGTGTGAGTACACTGGTTCAGGAGCACTATTTGCTGTGGAAAATTGTCCGAAAGCTGGGATTATTCAGCAAAGTAATGATAGCTCCCTAACTCCATATATGGAGGTTTCACTTAGGGTAAAATGGTTGGTTGGCTTTCCTGGTGGAGGCACTCAAAATTTGGGAGGAGTTACGACGGTCTGGCAGACAATCAATGCTATCAAATTATCGAATCCGATTAAATATAGTGTAGATCCCGCTTGGTTGACTTCCGCTCCAATGGACTATGACTCAGCTGAAGATGATTATAACGATTGGGTTGAAAAGTGTAACACTCATGATGACGTGACATTTGGTGTATTAGATACCCAGAGATCAAGTATAAAACCAGTTAATGATGGTCTCTATGTTCCCTATGTACAGTGCTATTATCATCCAACAGGTACAGTCTTTCTAACATGCATAGATTCTTAATTTAGGAGATGTGAGTTTCCCCAAAGAGATTTTTTTCCAGGTGAAGTTGGTTTGGAATTTGGGAGGTAAATTGTTTGACGTGACTGATAATCCCCACTTGTTTTCCCCTTTGATTTAATTTCAAGAGTACTTCTAGGACTTCTTCGAGTCCTTCTTCATCAAGAGAGCCAAAACCTTCATCAATAAATAGAGAGTCTATTTGAGATCTACCACTTGATAGATCTGAAAGTGCCAAACTCAGCGCCAGAGAAACAAGAAAGGTTTCGCCTCCAGATAAGGTGGAGACTTTTCTAATTCCGTCGTGGTGGAGTCGGTCCACTACGTAGAATTCATTTTTCCGGTTGCCTTCACCTGAGTGGATGATTTGAAATCTGCCATCAAAGAGCTCTTCAAGCTCCCGGTTGGCCATCATCAGTATATTTTGCTCGATTAGGCCAAGTGCAAAATTTCGAAAATCTTCTTTTCCCACCACTTCATAGAGATAAACCTTTTCATCTAGGGTGGTCTTGATGCTTAGAATTTCTTTTTTTAGCTCTTTTAAATAACTCTGTCTTTTAAGAAGGGATTCCAGCTGTGCTAGACTTTCATAGTAGCTCGAAGTTCTACTCTCACAAAGAAGTCGTACTTTTTCAAAATTTCTGGCCGTGATTTCTTCCAGTTCATTAAAAAACTCGTGGGTGATTTGTTCACAAAAATGCTCTCTTGTGATTTTAAAATTGACCACTTTCTCAAATTTAACAATCTCTAGCTCGGGATGGTGCTCAGGGCGAGCGTCCATTTCCCTACTGCTCGCCTTAAGCTCTAGTAATTGAATTTCAAAGCTGGTGAACAAGTCCCTTATATAGCTTTTAATTTGATCCTTTCTAGTCCACAGCTCTTTACTTTCAACTAGTTTTTGGTGGTATTTATTTTGAGCAATTTGTTTGGCATCCCTGGCGGCAGTGATGGTTTTTTCTAGCTGAGATAATTTATCATTTGGGTTTTCGCCATGGCATTTTGAAAATATAAGTTCACGGGTACTGGTGATGGTCTTTGTTAGCTCAGACACCTCACCATCAATTTCTTTTTTTGAATCAATTATCCTCGTTTTTTGTTTTTCAAGGGATTGACTCATTTGTGTCAGTTCAGTTTGATTTTTAATCAACAAGGCCAATTCACTATCCCATTTTTTACCTTGGTCAAGCTGAGTCGTTAATAGTTGTTTTTCACTGCTGATAGTACTTAACAAAGTGAGACCTTGTTCTTTTTGATTTTGTAGCTCATTACCTATTTGATTGGGAACTTGTGAGCTCACTTCAGGTAGCAGAGCACTCAACTCTCTACGCAGCTCATTTTCTGAGGACAGCGAGTGTTCAATTTTGGCCTTTAATTTCACCATCTGGTGTTTAAGTTCTTCAATTTTAAGCTTGTGACTTTCAAACCTTGTTTGCTCTAAGCTTGTGTGTTGGTCCACTGAGGCCAATTCCTCCTCGGTCTTTGTATTACATACAGGACAGTCTCCGTTGGTATTTGCTAACTCTCTGCATCTATTGATTGCCTTTTCATCAAAGTATTCTGCTCTCTTTTTTTCTATTTCTACAAATTCACTTTTAAGGGTCTCTAGTTCAAATGCACTTTCAGAATATTGACTACTTATTTGAGTACTGTGCATGAGAGTTTTTTCTAATTGCTGATTTTTTGCTTTAAAGATGTCTATCTGATGGCCAATCTTTTGAAGTCTTAGAGCTCCATCAGCTTCTTTTTTGTCCAGACCTCTTATGAGTTGATGGAATCTTTCGATTTGTTCTTTGATTAACTTGTTTAGCTCGCCAGTGTCTTTCCCATCTAACTCAGGCCATTTCTTCTTCACCAGACTGGTGATGGCAATCCACTTCTCGGATACTGAGGTATTTTGAAGCTCAAAATTACTTTGGGCCCTGACAGTTTCAGCTAGCTCACTAGATTTAATATGTATTTTCTTTTCAAGAGATTTTTTTAATTGAATCTTCTCTTCATTTTGAATGGAGAGTTTTACTGCCTCTTTGAGAATAGGCGAAATTTCAATGAAGGCCGATTCAAGATCCGCAAGATTCTTTTCATTTTGCGAAAAGGCCTGTTGCAGCTTATTTTCCTCGAAGGTATTTGCTTTGAGAGCTTCATCGTTGACGAGGCCCGCCCCGACTTGTTGATTTTTCTTTTGGAGAGTTTGGGACAAGGCCTTAATGCCCTGTCTTAGTTGTTGGTAATTTGACGACAGTGAATTTAATTGGTCGCGCTTATTTTTGAGAGCTGTAATCTCAATCTTAAGCTCATCCACATTAGTCTCTTTATCAAAAAGGGGGTCATCTAATCTTTTTTCAAGTTGAAGATGTTTGAAATCGAGCTCTTTAATTTGAGAGCGAAGAGACTTGCCAATTTTAGAGAGTATCTCAAGACCAGAGAGGCGCTCTAGTATTTCTCTTCTCTCAGAAAAGGGGCTTGTTAAGTATTTAGCAAATTGGCCTTGACCCAGAAGAATTGTTTTAGAAAACTGTGAAAAGTTTAATCCCAGAATATCTTCGATTTTCTCTTCAATAAGTATCCCATTTCTTTTGAGAGATTTACTTATCCTCGGAACCTTTAAAGGTTTAAGGGATTTTGATGAGAGAATTTGGCATTTCCAATAGGCCTCAAAATAGTTTTCCCCAATGCGGAAGTGGCATAAGATTTCTCCAAATGATTCACCAAGGGTGATAAAGTCTGAAGATTTGAGCTCACTTTTATAGTGTGAGCCATATAGGGCAAGTGAGATGGCGCCTAGGATTGTTGATTTGCCTGAGCCAATTGGGCCTGTGATGACAAAGAGGTCGCTATTTTGGCAAAGCTTCTCAAAATCTATAATATGTTGGCCTTTGAGTGAGGCAATATTTTGGATTTCAAGGCTTTGTATTCTCATAAGCTCTCTCCATCTTGGATTTCGCTTATAAGAGTTTCAAACTGAGTGCATAACTTTTCACTTAGCTCAGCTTCACCAAACTTTTCAGAAAAATATGATTTAAACAGTTTTGTAGGAGTTGGAAGAGAGTCAAAATTTAATAGCTCGCGGGTTTTACTTGATTCATCCGAGCCCGCAGCAAGCTCGAGCTTAACATTAAGTAGCCTTTTTTGGTGTTTAGAAAAGAGATCTCTAATTTGATCGATCAGGCCAAGCTTTGGTCGTGCGATTTCCACGCTAACTTCATACCAAGCTTCAAACAAAGAGACTCGACTAGAAGATTGCTCAAAGTCCTTTTCAATTTTTTCTTGAAAATTTGTGTCGTTGACTTTTATGCGCTTTAATTCTCTAAAAATGGGTAACACCACTTTTTGAATATCCACTGTACCATTTTCTGAAATCTCTAATATATTTACAAATTTTTTACTATCTTCAGAAAAGCGCATGGGAATAGGCGAGCCGGGATAAAAGGCGACGGGCCCTGATGTCCTGGCATTTTGTGATTTGTGGATATGGCCTAGGGCCACATAATCAAAATGATCTTTTAATAACTTCACATCAATGGAGTTAATGCCAGAACCCTGCACTGTTTGTTCCGTCCCCTCAGAATAAAAACTTCCAAGTAAGTGGTGAAGCATTAATATGGAGTATTCACCACCTTTTGGTGTGTGATCAAAAAAAGACTCAAGTGAGAGATTAATTTTTTCTTCAAAGCTTATGGTTTTATCAAATACAAGACCTTGCTCCCCGGCCCATATAAGAAGCTCTGTGCTTCTGAAAAAAGGGAGAAGGGTTAGGTTTACAAATTTTTCAGAATTTTCGGGAAACCTCAATTTAAATGAGTGCTTCATTGGATCTGATCTTAGAGAGCCAATTATTTGTATTTGATAATCTTTGAGAAAGGGGAGTGGTGCCTCTAGAAATTTTCCGTTGTCATGGTTTCCAGAAATTATATAGACGTCACATTTTATACAGTGGAGAAATTCAAAAAAAAGTTTATAGGCAGTGGTTTCAGGATTTGGGGAGTCAAATACATCACCTGATATAAGTAGGTGAGTGATGGCATTTTCTTCGACCATTTTCTTAGTGAAATTTAGATAGCTAACCATTTCTTCAAGTCGACTTTGTTTGTACAACTTTTTTCCAAGGTGCCAATCTGATGTGTGTAAAATTTTAATTTTGGACATGGAATTTAACTTTTAGTGTTCGCCTAATCTTGCGTTTTATTCTTGTTGTCGCCTTCTTTTCTGTTTCGATTGCGGTTTCGATTACGGTTACGATTGCGGTTTCTATTGCGATTTTTCTTCTCGCCTTCTTCTCCGGTTTTCTTCTCGTTTTTGTCTCTTTCGTCTTCGTTACTTTTAAGAGAATTCTCTTGTGTATTTTTAGGACCACGTCCATGGTCTTTTCCTTGCTTGCTTCCATGCCTTGAGCGGTTGTGTTGTTTTCTTTGATCATTTGACTGATTTTGAGATGGAGCTTGCGCTGACACTTCTACATCTTTTCTCTCCAACTCAGCGTCATCTTCTTCTGCAAATTCATCTTCTAGCTCTTCTTCATCTGCTAGTTCATTTCTATCATAATTTAAATATGGATTTTGAGTTAGGTCTTCTTTTTTCCACTCATTGATGTAGTCATATCTTTTCTCTTCTTCCTGGTCGTCTAATATATGATTACCTTCATGACCTCTGTAGTAGTTGTAGGCCAAGTTTTCAAATTCTGGGAATTTGAAGTTGAGCCCCTCTTTAAACTGAGTTGCCAATTTCTTTTGATAGTCCTCAACACCAATAACACTCGAAGTCTCATAAGAAATATTGTCAAATTTTTGGGGGAAGCTCCAGTCCTTTGGAAGTGAATTATTGGTATCGTATTCTCCAAGTGAAAATCGTTTGATAATTCCTCTATCAGTGAGAAGATCAAATTGCTCCCCGATTAAGTTAAGTTTAGTGACCTTTCCCTTATCCCCACTATTTGTATAAATCATAGTGCCTTCTTCGGGCATGCTAGAGCGTCTATCGCTGTAGACTTCATCTTCATACTTTAAACAGCACTTAAGTTGCCCACACACACCATTTAGCTTGGTGGGGTTCATGGTCATATTTTGGTTCTTGGCCATTTTAATACTGATGTGACCATATTTGCTTAAAAAGCTAGAGCAACATAGTTGTCTTCCACAGGGGCCAAGGCCTCCGATGGCCGCGGACCTATCTCTTAGTGAAATTTGTCTCAGCTCGATTCTCATTTTTAAATGTGAGACGAGATCTTTAACGAGTCCTCTAAAATCTACCCGTTGAGGAGCATTGAAGTAGAAGACAGCTTTTTTTCCAAATTGAGTAAATTCAACGTGGGTGATATTCATTCCCAGCTTGTGATGCTCAACTCTGGAAAGACAAAAGTTTTCCGCTTTATTAATACTCTCTAAGTAGCTCTTTTCTTTTTCGAGATCTTCATCAGAGGCAATTTTTGAAATGCTTTTTATGGGCTCTAATTCTTCTTGATAGGAAACATCGTAGGGGAAAGAGTTTATATAGCCTACGGCCATTCCTCGGTCCGACATGGCCACAACTTTTTGCCCATAGACGAATTTTCTCTTTCCAACCAGAAAGGGAAAAGATCTTGAGTTACCAGGAAAACGCACTCTTACAAATTGGAGAGTTTGGCCTTCTTTAAAGCGTGCTCTCTTTTCACCAGAGTCATCGCTTTTTGGCTGGTCATTTTTCTTTTCTTCTCTATATTGTTCACGATCATGTGTGGGATTATCCTCACTTGATTCAGGTATGTTAATGTTGGACATCATCAGATCCGTTAGTTAAATTTTAATACTTTAGGGTATGTGATCCACCCGTGTCTGTCATTATGAGGTGCGCACACATGGCCAGTATATTAAAGATTTTTTAGAGTTTGTGCTATGAGAAAAAATCTTTCACTTTTAGGCGTGTGGAATGTCGCGCCTTTGTCGTAAAAATTCAAAAGATCTTGAGACTTTTCAAGCTGAGAAAAGCTTTTGGCATTTTGTTGTTCGCAGTGCAAGCATAAATCTAAGGCCCAAGGGCCTGCCATGGGAAAGTCATTCATTGCTTCAAGCAGCTGTGAGAATTCAAGTTCTTTATTCAAAAGAAGTGACCATTTTTTCGAGAAGGCCTCTCTGTCTGGATAAATACTAGAGTAGCTTACAATTGAGTCTTCAACACTTCTGCTCTCATCTCTTTTTTGAGAGGCCCATGGGTGATCTTTTCCCGATTTCAGTGAAAGTGTTGTGGCCCTTGATTCAACCGTTGGCAAAAGGGTCTGGTCATTTTTGGTGACAAAGAAGATGGAAAGTCCTGGTATGGGCTCTTCAAGTGATTTAAGCATTTTATTAGAGTTATTTTCACTAATTAGGTGTGAAGCATAAACAACAATAATTTTATAGGGAAGCTTCATGGGAGCAAATTGGCCAAAATGAAAAAATTCACTTAGCTCAGCAGCAGTATAGTCCTTATCTCTTGCCAGCGATTCCCCTAAGAGTAAAAAATCTACGTGGTTGTGCAATTTTTCTAAGCTAGAAGCACCTGCAAGTGTCATGCAAAAGTCTTGGATCCAAAGGTTTGCAAACTCCAATTGTCCGGCTTTCAGAATATAAAAATGGCCTTGCTCTCCTGCCTTGAAGGCCTGGAGGAGCTTGCTCTTTATCTGTTTTTCATCCACTTTTCTAAGTACTCCTCAATTTCACGTGATACTTCTTCTATTGAGTTTTCTGCACGAATGCATTTTACTCGTTTGGGATAGGTCTTTGCCACTAGGTCAAAGCCTTCAACCAACTTCTGGTAAAACTCTTTGGGGTTTTTCTCAAAAAAATCTTTTCCTCCGCCACGCTTTTTTTGCCTTTCCATGGAAAGCTCCACAGTGATTCTTAGATAAAATGTAATATCGGGAAGGAGGTTTAGTGGAGGATGGGCGTGAATTTCTTGAATGGTTTTAATTCCAAGCCCTAGGGCCACCCCTTGATAAGCAAAGCTAGAGTCTACGTACCGATCAAGCAGTACAACGTTTTCTTTTTCTTTAAGTAGCGGCAGAACAATTTCTTCCAGTAGCTGGGCCCTCGCCGATGCAAAGAGATGCGCCTGTGCTAGGGGAGATATGTCCGTTTCTGAATTCAAAATGACATTTCTTAGGCCCTCGCCAAATTTCGAGCCACCAGGTTCTCTAAGTTTTACGACATTCATGCCAATATTTTTAAAGTAATTTTCAATGGTCTGGGTTTGAGCTGATTTTCCTGCCCCCTCTATTCCCTCGAGTGAAATAAGAAGGCCTTTTTTTGGGGGCATCATATGTGGTGTCATGGTGAAAAATCTACCAAGACGCCTCTTTCATGTCCATGAATTTGTAGTGTGGATAGTGGGCTAGTACTCTACTTCTTCTGGAAGAAGTTCCGCTTCATCACCGCCATACTCTTGCATGTGCTGCATGATTTCTTCTTGACTGAGACCTTCTGCCGGAAGTTCTTCTCCCACCTCTTCTAGAAGCCCCTGAAATTCATCCTCTCCAAGGGGAGCCGCTTCAGGGTTATCTACCTCTGGTGGTAAATTCTCTTCACCGCCGTTTGGATACTCTTCTTTGTACTCGGGTTCTTTGTATTGGTTTTCAAAAGGATCTGGATCCCTCGGTGCCTGATTAAGTGATGGTGGTTTTGGCGGAGGCGGTGGTGGAATGACCTTCGCTCTTACTTTCGGCGCAGTAGGCCTTTTAGGAGCCGCTTTTTTGATAACAGGCCTTTTCCTAGCTGCTCTTTTGGGTGGAGCTTTTATCTTCTTTGGAGCAGTTTCAGCCTTTTTTGGCATTAAAGCGTACAGAGCATACCCGCCATAGGCCAGAGCACCCAGGAGACAAAGAGCTGATAAAATTTTAAAAAATTTTGATTTTAATATATTGATTCCACTTGGAAATTTAAATTTTGATTTTTTTTCTGTAACCTTTTGGGCCTTTGAGAATATTTCATTGCGATCCTGGCGGCCCATCATGGCAAGTTCCACAATTGCCTTTGAAGTACCAAGGCCTGGAATATACTCTAGGTTGTAAGCAGGATCAGTATTACCAAGATCCGGAACATCAGGAGTGAAGGGTAGCTCTTTTGGTGGGAGCTCATCTGCTCTTCGATCAAATGCAGGATTTTCATGTACCTTAATCCAGCTTTGTCCGTTGTCTACACTCAGGGTATCCGTGTATAGGATTTCTTTTTTATCAATCAGCTCATTAATTTCACTTTCGGAAAATGGACCCTTTCTATGACCGTCTACCCACAGTGAATAAATCTTTTCCTCACCACCATCTTCAATGTTTTTGGCGATTTTCATTTGAGGTTTTCTTCTATTGAAAGAAGGTACTTCAAATGGAGAGAGCCAAACGTTTTCTCTAGAGTTGGCAACCATAGTCTCTTTTGGATATTTTTTGTGAAAATCTAAATAGGTCTGCATATTGATTTCTGAGTAGGGACCAAAAATCTTTTCGCCGACTTTTAAAAACCACTGTTGTTCTAGCGGAAGAGAAGCGGACTCGTGTTCACTTAAAACGAAAAGTTTTTTTCTAAAGTCTCGCTGTGAATTTTGTTCGTTAATATTTTGGGCCATTAGCCTTCCTCTCCTAAAATCTATCGGAGAACTGCTTTCAGAAGTTAATGCCCCATTTACAATAATTGTTTAGGAAAAAAATTCCCATAAAAAAGGGAACCAAACTGGTTCCCTTTCACTATAATTTTTTTTTAATTCTTTGATTAAAATAGGCTGAAATCTACAACGAGTCCATAAGATGTGTTGTCAAAAATATGAGGATTGATAAAAGAGTGCTTATCTCTGGAGGCCATAATATTATTCATGTCCATATATGCTTCAAAATAAATAGCATCCGAAAATTGGTAACCAACTGTTGGAACCCACTCAAAACTTTCATTTTTTTGCCTTGAACTATTTCTCTTGGGTTTTCTAATAACAGCTTTGTGAAAGTAGTAAAGTGGAGCTGAAACCTCAAGTTTCTTGGTGATTGAGTACTTGGGTCCAACGCTCAGGTTGAATTTCCAATCACTGGTTCCATCGACGCCTGTTGCTCTTTCATATACTTGAAAATACTGACTAGTAGAAAGACCAAAATTGCCAAAAGATTTACTCTGAGAAACACCAAGTCTGTAAATATGAGGTGTTTTATCTCTATCCTTCCTAGCATATGGAGATACAGGTGTTGAAGCAGTGTTTAAGTAATCTTTTAGTGTGTCATCGCCCCTTTGATTATTAATATACATTCTCAAATAAGCAGAAAAGTTGATGAAATGAGTTTTTTCAGAAAGTAGCCCACCTCTTGAGTATTGGATGTAACTGTAATTCCAAGCACCACTTTGGTCTTTATCTAGGTGGCCTGGGTTGCTCCAGGTCATTACATGTTTTAGTTTAAAGCTATCATTATCAGTAAGTTTGTAGCCTATAGTTGTGTAGTAAGTTAGATCCCAGCCCTCAAATTCTTTATGCTTTGCGTGACCTGATGGCCATGTAGAATCTCTACCTGGGGTCAATTCAAAAGTTTGGCCAAGTGAAAAAGGTGATGCCTTGAGGTTATCATCGGCAGTTGCGGAAAAGGCCAATCCTGCGATCAACAGGGACAATACAATAGTTTTCATCTAGTAACTCCTACCAATATAATCGTGTATTAATTCATATATGAACTAATTTCAAGATGTTGTGTACAACTTTGGAACTTTGACAATATGCCTAAATCCCGTGCTAACTTCAAGAAAAAAATTTCCAAAACACTCAATTAATGAAAATTGTAAGATTAGCTTCCTATTTAAAGTACTTCTTACATTAATTCCTGGCGAAAATTCATGCTCCAAGGGGGTTGTTCGCTGGCTTTGCGGCACCAAAAAAATAGTGTGCCAGTGTTGTTGGGTTTAATTTATAATAAAATTCTTTAAGTCTTACTGTGCAGGTCAAATAATATGATAAGTGTTTTAATCAAGTTTTTTCTTTGGACAGCTTATCCTTTGATTTATCTCTTTGGTCGTGCCTTGTCCGCGGTGCATCTCCCTTTCATCAAAAGGCGAGAAAACTTTGAGTTAAAAAATTTCCTTCCCGCTTCAAAATCTTTTGCTGAAGATGGGTTGAAGGCCCACCTTGCCTTTGAGGTTTCCTCTGAAGGAGAAATGCAACATATTCTTCCGATTGTTGAAAAGGCCCTTAGCAGTGGCCTGCTCGTTGAGATCATTTACTGCTCAGGCAGTCTCGAACATTTTGTCACTAAGTTTTCTGTGCGCACCTTTGCCGGAGAAGTACGGTTTTTAAGATTACCTTTGGTGACTTTTTTCCCTGGAACTTTTAGTGGCCTACAAAGGGCACGTAATCCTCGTTCGTGGCTTACTGCTGATTGTTTTATTTTGGTGAGGTATGATTTTTTTCCCCATCTCATTGATTATGGAATCAACTGCGCATCTAAATCTTTTATTGTGTTAAATGCAAGCCTCAAAAGTAAAATGAAATCAATTTCTTCTAACCCTCTATCAAAATGGTGGTGGAATCGCTTCTACTCAGAGTTTGATTTGATTGTCTGCCCCTCTGAAGCTGATAGTGAGAGCTTTACTCAGTTGGGCATTGAGAGCAAAAAAATTGATACAAGTGATCTCAGATCACTTCAAATTATAGACAGAGTCAAGGCCTCTGAATCAAAGCTCGAAAGCGCTCCACACTATCAACAAATCCTGGCCTGGCTAGAGGAGGCACCCAAGTCTAAAAGAGTCATACTGGGAAGTTTTTGGCCTATGGAAGCGGCCTTGCTGAGCGATAGTGACTTTCTGTCTAAAATTGAAGCAGGAGAAATCAAAGTATTTATTGCTCCTCATAGCTTGGGCCCAGAATCTATCGTAGATGTGATGGCCGAGTTAAAAAAAGTGGTCAGTTCTAAATCAATTGAGCTTTGCATCCTTGATGGAAAAAATCAGGAGGGCGTGATTTCAAAAAACTCTATAGTGATATTTCCTTACGGCGGCTTTTTATGTGAGTGGTATCATCATTTTGGAAAGGCTTATGTTGGCGGGGGGCATGGTGTGTCCATTCATTCAGTTATGGAGCCTTACTGGTCTAGCTGCCAAGTTTTTTGTGGTCCCAAGACACATAGGTCTACAGAATTTGACTTTATAAAAAATCAAAACAAAGATTATCCTGTGGTGGTTGGTGAGCTGAGTCATTTTTATCGACAGGCCTTTAATGATGATCTGGAAGTTACAGGTACATTAAATTTGGATCAGGTTGAGAAAAAATCTGCCCAGATGGTTAATCAAATTATTGTGTGGGCCGGGGAATGATTTTAAATAGAAAATATCAAAATGCAGTCGTAGGTAAAAATATTTACTCATTAATGCTTGCAATTGGCGTTCATCGAAATGATCAAAGTGTATTAATGCTTGATGATGAAAATATTGGTATTGGCCATAACTTCAATAGCTTTATTGGTGAGATGGAATATCAATTGTTGAAGCTTTGGGGCGAAAAGTGGAATATAGAATGTCTTAAAAAAATTGAAGACTTTTCCGTGAATTCCCATGTTATTGGCATTTTTAATGATGTCCAAATTTTAGGAGGCCGTAGTCCCTACAAAAATTTAAGAGAAATTTTTAGAAAAAAGCCAGGCCTGTTTCCCAAAGATTTCTTTGTTAAATTTTCTAAAATAGATCGGGATCAATTTGATCAGTCGATGATGGGTTATTTTAAAAGAATGTCTTCTCTCTTTTTTTACAGTCACAGGGTAGAGGAGATTGGCGTTCACTCTTTCAAAGAAATCCCTCAGAAAATTGTAGCTGAATGGATTCAATTCTTATTGGCAAATAAAAACTCCTT
>Ga0257117_1000645_pt1 | contig 25541 bp, 21 predicted proteins | sample SI112_135mmetaG_FD_190157 | JGI IMG/M metagenome (GOLD analysis project Ga0257117, IMG submission 190157) | Marine microbial communities from Saanich Inlet, British Columbia, Canada - SI112_135m | ecosystem: Environmental > Aquatic > Marine > Inlet | place: Canada: British Columbia | collected... | reverse complement strand
GCTACATACCTTTTTTATAAATTACAAAACCCAGTTAAAGATCACTTCCAGCAAAAAGACCCAGAAATTGACTCCATCGCTTTTGGAAAATCAAAACCATTATTTCCAAAAAAAGGACTAAATCTCAAAAGCTACGCAGTCAAAAAACGAATCTATGAATCTCACCAACTAACCCTTGGAACGACCGGAGCTGGAAAAACCTATAGTGTCCTTAGACCACAAATAAGATCTGAGATAAAATTTGGAAATACCATCTTTATAATCGATCCAAAGGGAGACTCAACTCTTAGAGACGCCGTCTACTCCTACGCAAAAGAATTTGAACGATCTGATGACTTCATCTATTTCTCCCTTACTAACCCTGAAAACTCAAACAGATTCAACCCATTTTCAGGAAGTGGTATATCTGAGATAAAAGATCTGATCATCAGCTCAACTGTATGGAGCGAGCCTTATTATAAAAAAATGAGTGAAGCTTCTCTTTTAAAGTGTTTAAAAGAGATTAAAGGCGAGATCGATTTAGATTCAATAATAAGATCCCTTCCCGATAAAAAAGAGCTTACAGGTCTTAAATGTGATCTTGAAATCATGAAAATGAGCTCCTTTGGTCCACTTATTTCAAGATCAGACTCACCTACCCTAAAAGACTTCTATAATGAGAAAAAAGTCGTCTATTTCTCTCTTGATGTTCAGGCCTTCCCAGAAGCTGCGATCCAAATAGGAAAAATCATACTATCAGGACTTATGGGACTTTCTAACCACGCATCAACAAGCCTTGATCAAAAAGACAGAAAAAGAGTCAATATCGTCGTAGATGAGTTTGGCTCTTTTATCACAGATCCATTTATCAACTTTCTAAACAAGGCCAGATCATCAAACATAAGATTTCTTCTCGCCACACAAAGCATTAGTGATCTAAAAAGCCTAGATCCAGTACACCTAGGACGGATAATAGATAACACTCCCGTAAAGATCATAATGCTTTTATCTGATCCTGAATCAATCGAATACACCGCTAAAATTTTTGGCACAAAAGAGGCCGTGAAAGATACTTCACAAACACAAAAAGGCCTCTTCTTTTCTAAAAGAGATACCGGAATGGGTAGTTCAAGAGATGTTGAAGAGTTTATTGTCCATCCTGGGAGAATAAGAGCGCTAAACCAAGGTGAAGGATTTTTAATCACACAAGCTCCATACACCATATCAAAAGTAAAATTTTCGGGGACTAAGGATAATAGTACTCCCTACAAACCAATTAAAAGATCCAAACCAGAAATTAAAGATACTAAGATCGCTGCAATAAATGGCAGTGATCTACTTGAACTATAACAAAGGAAGGAACATGCAAGTACAAAGTACAGTTACAGAAGTAAAGGGTCCTGGATATCAGGCAAAAGCTGATGCAAAAAAAGCAAAGACTCTCAGACGCTACGTAAAAGTCGATTTCAACCTAGACAAAAAATCCGATTCAGAACTCTACAACCGGCTTTGGGAAATGAGAGAGAAGGTAAACAACAAAGATCTTGGAAAAAAGATCCCTCCAGGTGAGATCTTTAAAATCGCACTTAAATATGTAAAAGAGGGTGACATCAAAGATCTTCAAGAAAAAAGCATGAGCCATGAAGACAAACTAAAACTCTGGACCAAAGCCTATAATGAAAAGACAGGAAAAGAGCTAACCCCAATGGAGTTTGCGATAGAAATCTTACCAGGTCTCAAAAAGAACAAGGTGAAGCAATAAGCCCCTCCCCTTTTCTCATACCAGAGAACCTTCGACCACGGATGGGAGAAAAAGTGAGCATCCCACGACGGGATAGTGAGCGTAGCAACTACTCACTGATGGCAGCGATTGTTGTCATCAGTGATTTTACCTAGGAAACTAAAATGAACAACCGAATATACTTCTTCGACGTAGAAACAGTATCAAGTAAAGACATAGTCCAAATCGGAATAACCAGGCTAACAAGAACTGACGATGAGGTTACTAATATCGAAATCGTCTTTGACGCTATCCTAAACCCAATAATTAAAAGCTGTGACGTAAACCCATTTGCGGCAAGGGCACACCATGTCTCAGAATATAAATGGTCAAAAGCTCCAACAATTGAAGAATATTACATCTATCTAAAAATCCTTCTTGAAAATGAAAAAGTCATGCACTGGGGAGGAAATGACCCTATTCTTCTATCTAAAACACTCACAAACTTTGAACTTGATGAATTTGAAATAAATTTCACAGATATGATCCCAAAGTATTTCAAAAAATCAACTCTAAGTGCTGCCGCCAAAGAAATTGGCATAGAAAACAGCGCATTTCACGATGCAAGCTTTGATACATATATATCAGCACTTCTATTTGCAGCAAAGTACCACAAATACGCACTCAAAACTAAAGATCAGACGATTCTAAAAACCTATAACGAAAAATATGAAGGAAATGCAAATCCAAATAAATTAAAAGAGATGTATTCTAAAGCTTCAGGAGAGAAGGGTAATATCTGCTTATCCGGATTCACCGCCAGTGAAAAAATAAAATTCGGAAAACTTCTATCTGATCAAGGGTATTGCCTGAAAAAATCAGTATCAAAAAAATTACACTTTCTTATCCTTCCGAATAGAGAGTATAGAAGAAGTCCTAGCAAAGAAAAAATGGCAAAAGAGGTGGGTGCAAAAATTGTAGACTTTGATACTTTTCTATCTATACATACCTAGTAAAACAAATCCTTACAGACAGAGCAAAGGACAGAACAAGGAGTGCGCTGTCTTAGTCGAGCATGCCATGCCGGGCATGATGCGAAGATAAAACGAATCGACCAGGACGGGAGAATAAGAGTAGAAGCTACAACTCCCCTACTCCACAAGCTAAAATGCCCCCTCAACACTCCGTAGAAGCCTCCATATCATGCCCCTAAAGAGTGGAAGTGCATATTACGTATAAAGTTCATAGTGTACTTTTAATCGGCCATTTAACAATTGGATATATAAATAATTCAAGAAATCCCCAAAATCGACAACTCGACCTAGTTCTAGTTTATTATTAGCAAAAGAACATCAAGCTCAGTATGGGTCACTAGAATCGCTAATAATCAAATTCCTTAAAAAGGTCATTCAAAATGAATATTACATTTTTGAAAAGTAGTTTTCTCATAATCTTTATTTTTGCCTCTGCTTCTGTGCTAGGAAAGCAAAGTAAAGCTGATAGTTGCAAAAAAATGAATGATATAAGAAAAATTAGAAAAGAGATTAAGCAGAAAATTAAAAGTGACGATTCAGCTTTCTTAAATGAATACTTAAAACTTGAATATGTAGTTAATATTCTTGAGGAATTCGATATGGAAGAAAACCCTTACCTAGGACTTTCTAGGATAGTAGGGAAGCAAGTTGAAATACTTAGAGGTGAATATAAAATTAGAAAGTCTAAACAATCTAAAAAAATAAAAGTGTACTTAAGTCTGAAAAAGCAGCAGTATACACTTCAATGCCTTTGGAAAAAAAATGACACAAATTTCCTCGAAAATATAAATAGCAACAAAGAAAGATTAAAAGAAATAAATGAACAGATAGCTGTAATCAGACAGTACAATACTTTTATGATTCCGGAGAGAAAAAATCACCTTTTCTATGGTCGATTTAGATTAAATTATTCAGTCGTTGATATCGATCGAATTAGAGAAATTAGAAGAGTTGGAGAAATATTTTTAAATACAATTAGTAAACACTCCTCTGCCCCTAACAATCCTCTTCCCTTTCCAGTTATATATGATGAATATTATATTCCATGGTTAGAGCAAATTTTCAAGTATGAATCCTTAGAGTTTTCCAAAAATTATAGTAGATTAATCAGTGGTTTAGTTATATTTGATCAAGAAAAAAACTCTTCAAACCGAGAGTATTATGAGAATATATCAGCTGACTTGAGTTACTTTGAACTTGCTCCTATCATACAGAACTCAAATATTGAAACTATCTCTGATTGTTCATCTAAAGGCAAAGGGCAATATTGTAATTTTGAAGACTTTGAACAAATTGAAAATTACTGTCTAAAATATCATGGAGGCCTACCAACAATTTCACAATTGACAAAAAAACTAAATCCAATGGGGTGGGGAAGACGTTCTTCCGACCCTGAAGAAAGGAGCACCATTTACATCGATACAAAAAATGAAGACTTTAAAATACCATATGATGTTGAAGGGGCCTACGATCAAAGAGAAAACTACGAAGATTATATTTTTCTTTGGACATCAACAACTGAATCTCACTATTCTTTTTCAGAAAAAAGACATTTTGAATTAAGAGATGGAGATTTGACATTAAAAAGCTATTTAAGAAGATCTAGCAAGGCAATTTCATCTGCCAGATGTATCCAAAAATAGAAAGTCTTACTAAAACCTATTTAAAGTTTACAAGCCAAGTAAACAGATACTGGACAGTACATCGTTAAGTTTTAATATTCCTAAGCCCCCTCGGATGAAGGTGAAATTAGCACTACAACTCCCCCAATCTCTAAATTCAAATACTCCCAATAAAAACTCCCCCCCCCTAAAATAAAACAAGGGTAAGGTAAAACTAGCACTATCACTTACCTACTAACAAAGCTCAAATGCCCCCAGGGTGGAGCCCCTAAAATTATCGACGGCCTCAAAAAGGCCCTCTTTTTTGGCCTAAAGGCCCTTTAAAAACCATGGAATTACTCCAAGCTAAGGAGTATTGTTAATATAGTTTTCTAACTAGGTTCCAACTTTCCTAACATCGGGGGCTAGTAAATTCATATTTCCCTCTTTTCAAATTATAAGGAGATAGTGGAGTTTCTAAAATCGTAACCAGTATCACTATTTTTATTTTGCTCCTGAAACCGTTGAGAAGTGGGCAAGCTTGAGCTTGGATTTTCAGGAATTATCACTTCAACAATATATTTACATTCACTGTCATTCCTTCTCTTTGTTTCTAGATCAATAAAAAAACTATCATTTTCCAAGTGAGTTTCATTACATTTAGAAGTTATAGTAGCTATTTCTAAATTTACTGTGTCGGATGAGTGACTGTCATGAGCGACAATAGTTAAATCTCCATATAGATTAGAAATTACTTCTTCACTTACATTTTGTTGAAAATTGAGCTCTATAATATTCTCTAAATGAGATAAATCAGAATTTTCCTCTAATTTTTCACGTTCGCTCTCATTACATGAATTATACCGATTATTTTTAATAATATCTGAGGTAATATGAACGGATGATTTAAAGATCCCTTCAGCGTTATAATGATGCTCAAAAAGTTGTGTTGAAATGACCTCTGACTTAAGGTCCATCCTCTGCTCGGTACACAATGCATGGCGGGATTTTTCCGAAAGGATTATTTCTATTTCAGGCATTTCCATCGTCACTAAATAGGGATGAAATCCATATTCTTCTTGCATGGCCTCACTAAAATTTGAAATCCTATTTCCTGAACTATCAATTACTTTAACCACAACTCTAGAGCGACCAATATTTTCTTTTAATCCAATGCGTGGTGGTCCAGCACAGGCCAATAATACGAGTATAAGTAATTTCATTTTCTCTCCTTTTCAATGTTTACTCACAACAAGTTGCAAGCACGATACCAAAAGAAAGAGTTAAAAATAGGAAGGTTAAAGATAGAAAACTGTCATTCTTTGGATAGATGTATAAAAATCAGCCGGTTACAATGTTGTGACCGGAGTAAAGAGAGGAAGGCGTGGCAAGGGTAAAAAACTTTTTAAACTGAACAGTGCACCGTTAACGGTTAACATGTTAGCGGTTAACAGTGGACTGTTCAGGGTACGGTTTCAGTTTCGTTTGTATTCCTCACCTTTTTTCTTAAGATTTACTAGTTCATGGGTATCAAAATATACTTCAAGGGCTAGGTAAAACAAAGCACATCACTACCCCACTCTATTTACTAAAATGCCCCCTAAAAATTCAGCTATTTGGCTCTTAATTCTTATCATAGTTTTTTGTGGATGAAGGTAAAACTAGCACCACAACTTACCCACGACACCGGACACCCTCTTGCGCATTCGCTATGCGCTCATTTACATTCTCTCAATCCTTGATCGAGAGACACTTATCAAAGCGATTAAATTCAATTATATTTCGTCCCGCCTTCGCGGGTTGGATTGCTCGTAACGATGTTGCTCACAGAAAACATCAAGTGCCCCCATAAACACCGTATGCTGGTGAGGCGGTGAGAAGTTCGTCGGAAGGTCGAGTGACGCTCTTCAGTGGGAACGTGAGACGGTGAAATGGAAAGCTCTTAACAGATCAAGGGTATTGTCTGAAAAAATATGTTTCAAAAAAGTTGGATTTTCTTATTCTTCCAAATAGAGAGTATAGACGAAGTCCAAGCAAAGAAAAAATGGCCAAAGAGATTGGTGCAAAAATCGTAGACTTAGACACATTTTTAATTAAACATGGGATTACTGCAGGCTAATAAAACCGATCTGAAAGTTAGTATCCGATCCTACATTAATTTATAATTGCATTGAAATTGTGGCAGCCTAATAGCTAATAGCTTCTAAAAATTCGGGCATTGAACGAAGAGGCTTAAAGGCACCGCCCATTATTTTGAGACCAAAGAAAATCATCCCAACGCCAAACAAAACTCTACCTATTTGTCTGATATTATTTTTCTTTCCAAAAAGCATGGGAAAGATTCCAAGACCAATAAAGAGAAGCCCGTATTTTCCTATTTTGATAGAAATAATCCAACCCGTGATGGTCGTCCCAATATTGGCGCCAAAGATAATTCCAATGGCCTGAGTAAGGTTCATCAAGCCAGCGTTGACAAAGCCCACAACCATTACAGTTGTAACCGAGGAGCTTTGAACTAGCATAGTGACAAATGTGCCCACCATTACTGCGTAAATGCGTTTTTTAGTAAGGGTGTTGATGATATTTTTAATCATATCACCGGCCACAGATTGCAGCGCTTCTGACATAGATTTCATGCCATAGAAAAAGACGCCGAGGCCTCCAAGGACTGAGTAAATTATTTCAAAAGCTTGCATATTAGACCCTAGCTAAAATCGTAAACCAATTCTCTTATTTATTGAGAGAAACTTCAGTGGTATTTTTCAAACAGCTTACTCATTTTTTAATCCTTTCGGAATGAATTTTTTTAGTTTGTGGAGACATTATTACATGACCATGCAAAGCAGCTAGAAAGGGAGACTTTGAAATTGACTATAGTAACGCAAGTGGGTTTCAATACTAGGCATATATAAAGAGAGGTTGGTTTGCTCGTTACTCTAAAGTTGTTTCCGTTTTTTCTGTCGGCCAGTTGCTTTTCCCATGGGATCAGTGAAGAGGCCAAGCGCGCCATGATTGAAGGAGGTCACCTTCAGTACCTTGTACTCGGCGCCGAACACATGATTACAGGCTACGATCACTTACTTTTTTTACTGGGAGTGATTTTCTTTCTCACTACTTTTAAAGAAATTGTAAAGTTCATCAGCATTTTTACTCTTGGCCATAGTATCACCCTCATTTTTGCTACCTTTCTTGGAATCACCGCTAATTATTGGCTAGTGGATGCCGTTATTGCTCTTAGCGTTTGTTATAAGGGTTTTGATAATAACAATGGCTTTGAAAACTACTTCGGCATGAAAAAAGCACCTAACTTGCTGTTGATGGTCCTGATTTTTGGACTTATCCACGGCTTTGGTCTCTCTACCAGACTGCAGCAACTTCCCTTGGGTGAAAAAGGCTGGGATATGCTGATGAGGATTATCTCCTTTAACGTTGGTGTGGAATTAGGGCAAGTTGCGGCACTTGGAGTGATGCTTTTAGTACTTTCAGGGGTCAGGAACACAAATGGGTTTAAAAAATTCTCCAAAGTGGCCAATGACGGAATCATTGTCGCAGGGTTTATGCTTTTACTTATGCAACTTCACGGCTACCTTCATACCTCAAGTCCAGATGAATTTGGATTTTCGAAAGATGGTCACTCACATGCTCACGAAGATATGCAGGCCACGGAAAATGAGGAAACCTTTGGGCACGAAAACAGCTTATAAATAGGAGCGCACATGCGTATTTTTTTAATTTCACTTGTTTTACTTTTAGGTTCTACAACTAGTTTTTCTCATAGCAATCACCACCATAGTAAAAAGATAAAAAAAGACAAAGTTATAGTTAGGGCCAAGTTTGAGCTCAGTAAGTTAGTTAAAGCTGAAAAGCTTGAAAAAAGCTGGCTCAGTGCTGTTCATTTAAACTCTGAAATTAAAACCTTCGAAAAAAAGAATAAGGCCGGAAAAGTACTAAAGACAATTAAGGAGTGGGTTGTTTCATTTAATAACGATAAAATTAAAGATGAAAAGAAGAAGGTACTATTTATTTTTTTAAGTCTTAAAGGGAAATTTATAGCGGCCAACTTTTCAGGAAAATAAAGGTCCGATATGTGCGGTGTGTGTAAGAGAGTTGAATCTAGCTTAGCTCAAAATAATCCATATTTCATTCACGAGTTCAAGCATTCCATTTTTGTTTTGGGAGATCATCAAGTTTTTAAAGGTTATAGTTTACTACTTTTAAAAAATCACGTTCGCGAACTCCACGATATGAATAGAGAGGACTATCTTGAGCTGAGTGATGAGTTAATGGTGGCGACAAATGCCATTGTCAAAACATTTTCTTGCTACAAAATGAACTACCAGTCTCTTGGAAATATGGTAGAGCACGTACACTGGCATCTTCTTCCCAGGTATCGTGATGAAAAGCATACGGGAAAGGCCCCTTGGGAGTACTATATGGACCCAGATTTTAAAGAAGAAGAATTTCGAACCACGAGTGAACAGGCCCTAAGCTTGTCCTCACAGATTAAAGAAAACCTTTAATTTCTAATTTGTCTAAAAGGAATTTGATTGTCTACTCAAGGTATTGCTCGTGAAAAATTGATTGTTGCCATCTTGGCCACAGTACAATTTTGTCACATGGTAGACTTTGTGGTGATGATGCCACTGGGCCCGCTACTTATGACAAAGTATTCCATAAGTCCTGTGGAGTTTGCGACTCTTGTGTCGAGCTATAATATTGCGGCCTGTCTTTCAGGGCTAGTACTGGGGGCGATTGCAGATCGTTATGATTTGAAAAGGCTCTTAGTCTTGGCCTTTTTTGGACTCGCTATGGGAACTTTTTTATGTGGTTATTCATCTAGCTATTCAGAGCTACTGAGTGCACGAATTTTTACAGGTCTTTTTGGAGGAGCTGTTAATGGGTTAGTGATGGCCTCAATCAGTCATCTCGTTCCCTACGAGCGTAGAGGGAAGGCCATGGGTGCTATTATGGGGGCCTTTTCAGCAGCAAGTGTTTTAGGAGTTCCCTTGGGCCTTGCGGTGGCAGATCGTTGGGGCTTTAACTGGAGCTTTTATTCTATTGCGGCTTTTGCACTCATACCACTTATCTTACTTGTACTATGCACGCCGTGTATTCCCGCTAGTATCAAAAAGCTTCGATTTCTAGAGGTTTTGGTGAAATACAAACATACTTTGAGTTATCAGAGAAACCCCTTAGGCCACACAATGATTTTTATTGTGTCTTTTTCTATGTTTCTACTAATCCCTTTTATTGCTCCATTTTCAGTTCAAAATTTGGGAATATTACAAAGTGACCTCAAGTTTATGTACTTAGTGGGGGGGCTAGTCACGGTTGTGAGCTCAAGAGTATTTGGGAGAATGACAGATCGATTTGGTTCTTTTAGAGTTTTTAACGTCCTTGCCTTGGGTGCAATTGTACCCATTTTGATCTTTACAAACTCTGGAGCGATTTCGCTTGTGGGTTATATCATTTTAATGTCAGTTTTTATGTCTGTCGTTTCAGGAAGAATGATTCCCTGTATGACTATGATTACTGAAATACCCATGCCTAGTGAGCGTGGAACTTACATGGGCCTTCTTGGTTCTGTTAGAGCACTTGGCTCTGCTAGCTCTACTTTTATTGCAGGGTTAATTATTGGACAAGGTGCCAGTGGTGAGCTCACTCGCTATCACTTAGTGGGCTACCTCTCTGTAGCACTCATGCTTTTAAGTCTTTTTATGGCCTTTAAAATACATTCCAGCAAAGTAGCACACTCATAATATTGTCCTCCTGAACTCCCTGTAAATTATTATTATTTAATTTCTACTTTGGTAGTCGTTATTTAGAGACAACAAAAGTATGACAATATTTTTTTAGGTTCACAGTCTTATATCGAGTGGACTTGTTTTATCGGTGACTTCTGTGGTTTGCCTCTTTTTGATGGCGGCCCTATTTCTCCTTTTTCACTTTGATTGACCTATTTTAAATAAGTTAGAAACCGCTGTAGGTGAATTTCCTTGAGCGATGTATATTTACATTGCGAAGAGGTACACAACAGGAGTTGTAACTGATCCAGAAGAAATTCGAGGTCAAGTATTTCACCAAATGTGCCGATAACAAAAAGTAAATATTTTATGCCAAGTCTAGGGAAATTGGGATTGAGTAAAAAACGTTTTTTTTAGGGTTTACTAGAATATTAAATGTATTAACACGTGTGGAGGTAGTACGTTATGAAGTTATTTAGAATCTTATGTATGTTGTTTTCTTTTACTCTTTTAACAGCAACAGTGGCCCCAGTGGATGCTTTTGCTAAAGGTAAAGGAAAGAAGACCAAAAAAGCTTTTAAGAAATTAAAAAAAGCAGGCAAGAAGTTCAGAAAGAAAAGAAAGAAGGCATTTAAGAAAATCAGGAAATACCTTAAGAAGCAAGGTATTGAGAAAGGTTCTGTAAAAGGATCTGGACTGTTTAAAGCTGAAGATTACGATGGAATCTGTGCTCTATCAGAATCAGCTGAAGAAGATTGTCCTAAGAAGTTGAAAAAACTTCATAAGAAAATTGTTAAAGGAAGAAAGAAGCTTGGAAAGAAAAGAGACAAGTTTAAGAAGAAAAAAGAAAAAGCTGAAGCTTCTGGCGATGTAGAAGAAGAAGAAGTAGCAGAAATGGATGCAGAGCTAGTAGAGCTTGAAGAAGACGTAGAAGGTGATTCTGAAGAAGAAGATCTTGAATAAGCTTAATTAAATTTTTATTATAGGGAGAGGGTCTTTATGGCCCTCTTTTTTTTGCCATTTTTTTTAATGTGTAGTCTTTAAATCCCTACCACTACGACTCAAAAAGAAGGCCGCACTTAGTCCTCCGGCGCCCATAACCATAGTCATCACTACAATTTGGTATCTTACAGCAATTAAAGGGCTGATTCCTGATAAGATCTGGCCTGTCATCATTCCAGGCAGAGACACTAGCCCCACTGCAAAGAAACTATTTATCTGGGGAATCAGGCAAGCTCCAAGCGCCGTTCTCTTGGCGGAGACTAGGTCTTTTTGCTCGATTTCATTTTCAAATCTCTCGGCTGCAATTCCAATGGTATTCATGGCGTTGGAAAAAACCATTCCGGCAAGTGGAATTAAAAAGGAGGGCTCATACCAAGGAGAGTGGGGTATTACGACGATGGTCACTAAACAAAGAACTGGAAGGGCCCCCACAAGCAGGGATAGAAGAGCATCTTTTAATTTATTTTTTCTCATGTGACGAACTGAATACAGTGAAATCCATGCAGAGATACAAAGCATCACCATCACTATCAGCACAGTCCATATGGGATTATTTTGTTTGAAAATAAAGCTCAGAAAGTATCCAATCATCAACAGCTGCACAAGCATTCTTGCAGATGCATAAATGAGTCCCTTCCAATTGAGCTTCCAATTGACGAAAACAATGAGAACCAAAAGGATTGGGAGAAAACTTACGAGCAGATTTACGAGGGGGATTGTTGTTATTTTCATCTAGCAGTAGGCCTTTCCTGGGGGAAGCAAAACATTCTCAAACCACTTTACCAGTTGTTTGATATTGTGTGATAACTAGGTGAGTCATGGCTAGCACTAGCTTAAGAGTTTAATCCTGTTCAAAAGTGTGTAAGCTTTCCCCTGTCACATTTGGTAGTTGCTGATAGGAACAATCCTTGTTATCTGGAAGGGAACAACAAAGGTAAATTGATGAAATACTTGGCCATTTTTATGTTTTTACTCCCTATGAGCTCATACAGTGATGCTCTAGATGGGCGGATATCCAATGAGGCATTTTATCCATATTCATGTTTTAAGATTAAGGTTTTTGATCCTTCAAAGAAGTTAGTATTTGAAGATAGGGGCGCAGTTGAATCTGTAAGTGTTGTAGGCTGTAGTGGTGAACAGCTGGAGTTAAAACCTCGCTTTGTGCACGGAGGAGGCTATAAAGGAAAAATGGTCATGGAGCTACCTAGTGTTAAGCTTTCCTGCAGTTCAAGTTTTCAAATAACCTACACCAAGTTTCATGGAAACTGTCATAGTTTTTCTTCTCGCGGAGAGGAAAAAGGAAGGCAAACTCAACGCTTTCAATTTTAAGAAAGTCATTTTTAATTAAGCATTCAATAAGGGCTAGGTAAAACAAAGCACATCACTACCCCACTCTATTTACTAAAATGCCCCCTAAAAATTCAGCTATTTGGCTCTTAATTCTTATCATAGTTTTTTGTGGATGAAGGTAAAACTAGCACCACAACTTACCCACGACACCGGACACCCTCTTGCGCATTCGCTATGCGCTCATTTACATTCTCTCAATCCTTGATCGAGAGACACTTATCAAAGCGATTAAATTCAATTATATTTCGTCCCGCCTTCGCGGGTTGGATTGCTCGTAACGATGTTGCTCACAGAAAACATCAAGTGCCCCCATAAACACCGTATGCTGGTGAGGCGGTGAGAAGTTCGTCGGAAGGTCGAGTGACGCTCTTCAGTGGGAACGTGAGACGGTGAAATGGAAAGCTCTTAACAGATCAAGGGTATTGTCTGAAAAAATATGTTTCAAAAAAGTTGGATTTTCTTATTCTTCCAAATAGAGAGTATAGACGAAGTCCAAGCAAAGAAAAAATGGCCAAAGAGATTGGTGCAAAAATCGTAGACTTAGACACATTTTTAATTAAACATGGGATTACTGCAGGCTAATAAAACCGATCTGAAAGTTAGTATCCGATCCTACATTAATTTATAATTGCATTGAAATTGTGGCAGCCTAGGCGATTGACTTTAACCCTATCTGGCCAATTTTGTTGATTATCGAGAAAATACCTGGCCCTACTGCTAGAAGGATCTACTTTTGTGGTTCGTTTAGTCAAAAGAAAAAATGCAGAGTAGTTTGGAGTTATATCATTAAAAAAACCTAATCCCCCAAGTTGAAAATCACCGACTCGATTTGAAGGAGTTGTGATGATTAGGTTTTTATCATTTGTGTGGAACATAGTATAATTCATTGGAAACTTTGGTGCCAAGTTTACTGAAAATTTTCCAAGTAAATCAGATATTGCCTTACCTTCAAACCCTTTGATATCAAAAACTAATTCATGTTCAGGTAATAAGATTTCTCTGTTACGATATTTTTCAGTAGATTCTCTATAGGAGTTTTTATCGGCGATTTCTTGAGCAACACGTAGCTTATGATTTCTTAAAGTATTTGCAGTTCCTTTCTTTCGCTCTAGGTTGAAACTATCAACAGGATAAATTCCAAGTGTTTCTCCTATTTCATCAAGCAGTACAAGACGAGCGTTAATGCTAGATGGGTCTGGCCACAATTCACTAATATTATGAACAGTTCCTCTCAGCTCAACCGCTTTAACATTTTGGTATTCATCTAAACAATTTGCTTCTGAGGTTTTAGGAGTGCCCACTAATTCATCCCCATAAACTACTTTAACTTTTAGATTGTAGGGAAGATATATTTTTATATCCATTAAACACTCACCTTTAAGATTAGTGATAATCCCATTTTCTCTTGAAATGCGACAATCGTACGAAGGATTATCGAAAGTCCCTAAATAGACATTTGCAAGGCCATCACTTGTTATGACTGTGGTATTTTTCTCAAATTTCTTTAATTTTTTATTATTGTTGGATAAAAGGATGCCTGTAATAGTAATATTTTCGTCGCTAGATTCCAGTAACTCAAAGTTTGGCTCTACACTTGAAATCAATATTCCGGAGAGATCCTTCTGACTTAACATAAAAGAAAATTTCTTGCCCAAACCAATGTTTGCACTCAACCCCAGGTTTTGAAAGAGTAAAAATGTCAATATAAATAGACCAAACTTCATAATCAACTCCAAATAAAATTTTATAAATAATAACTCTATTCAAAAAATAAATGCTTTTATTGTATTTATTTTATAATTTAATTCGATTTTCATTCTTAAATCTATACAATAATAAAAATCGGGAAAGAATTAAAGACTTGACGATTTTCACAAACCAGAATGGAGGTCGATTGTATTGATCGTAACTAAAGTTACCTACAGGGTAACCAGTGTTTTCAGGTAGTTTATATTTCTCAGTTTTTTTTATATCCAATTACTACAGATAGATTTATTCACTAATCATGAGCACAATCAATATGGCCAGAACCATATGGTCTAAGTAGTCTGTATTCAAAAATAACATCGTTCCTGTCTTCACTTGATAGCATTACCCTTGTATACCCTTCTTGCTCAACCCCCGAAGGTTGATTAAACGCATCCCGCTTCTCACCAAGCCCCAAAGACTTAATCCTACAATGATAACCAAGAAGTTCATTACCTTCATATTCTTCACGCATGACTGCAAGCAAACTTCCTTTGATCAAATTATAATCGATAGTTCCTTCGCTAAAACTAATATCGATAGTTCCCTCAAAGGAATAATTTGCTGGTTGGTTGTTATAAAACCAGCGTAGATATTTAAATTTATCAGGATGGTATACAAATTTTTTAAATACAATTCTTTCAAGATGAGGTGGAAGAATACTTTTCATTAGTTTAGAAAGGCAAGAATGTTTAGTTAATCCTTTATTTCCATCATTATCTATTAACCTGGCATTAGCTGCTGGCCTTTTATACTGCCGATTTATGTAAATCGTAGCCCCATAGCTTCTTGCATGTAAACAGCTACTGCCGAGTAGAATGAAAGAAAGTACCAATGGTCTTGTAATCATTTTATACATAAAAAATCCTTATTTAAGTTTTTCTATGGCTGCAAAGTATGAAGGGTGAAAGTAAAACTAGCACTACAACTCCCCCACTCTCTTTACTAAAATGCCCCCTGAAATTATCGACGGCCTCAAAAAGGCCCTCTTTTTTGGCCTAAAGGCCCTTTAAAAACCATGGAATTACTCCAAGCTAGAGAAAATAAATTTCACTCCTTTAGCATTTCATATTTTAATAGCACTTACATTTTGCCTCCCTTTACCGACTTTTGTCTAAATAACCAAGTATACTTGATCCAAGGTTATTTGCTTGAGCCAGAACATCTGTACTCATAGTGGTTAATAGTTTTGATTTCACATTGTTTGCTGTTTCATCTGCAAAGTCAGCATCTCTGATTCGTGAATTAGCTGCTGTTAGACCCTCCTCACTAACATGTAAATTGTTAATAGCTTTTCTTAGGTGTGTGATAACGGCACCTATTTCCGTTCGACCCAGTGATACTTTTCCGATGGCCTGGTCTAACGCTCTCAGCGAACTTCGTGCATCCTTCGCTGTCGTTATATCTTTACTCTGGATACCTAAGTACGATAAATTGGCATTAACAAGCTCTCTTTTATAGATTAACCTATTGCCAAAATCATCATTTTTGATACCTACTTGGAAGTGAATAAAAGATTTTTTGCCATCTAAAAGTTTAAATCCTCCGGCCTTCGTTGTGTCTGCTGTTCTTTGTATCTCCTTTTTTATAGCTTGATATTCTTTGTTAATAAAAAGTCTTTCTTGATTCCCATATGTATCTGAAGCTGACTGTATTGCCAGCTCTCTCATTCTTATTAATAAACTTGAAACTACATTCATAGCACCGTCTGCAACTTGTACAACTGATATTGCATCATTTGAATTTCTCATTGCCATCTTGGAAGAGGATATACTTGCCTTTAGTTTCTCTGAAATCGAGAGTCCGGCAGCATCATCTGAAGCGGTGTTAATTCTATTTCCTGAAGCTAGTCTGTCAATTGAGCGCGCAGAGGACTGCGTCGCTTCTCGGAGCGATCTTTGCGCACGTAGAGAATGTACATTTGTATTGAGTTTAATACCCAAATGCCATCCTTAGTAAACTTCCAATGTCCTGCACCACTGCTACATCATTCAGCATCCATAGTGCATTAACTAACAAACACAAAACCAAAGTCATGTTCTTTTAATAACAGTCTTCCAAGTCCTATTATTAAAAAAGGGTCTTCCTTGGCACTTAACATTTCGGAATTATTTAAGAAAACTTAGGCAAAAATTTCCGGTGTAAAATTCTTTTGTAGGGGATTATGATTTTATTTGAAGTTGATTTGTTAGAGCTGATCGGCAAACTTTGCCTAATATTTAGTGAAGTTTTAGATTCCTTAACCAGAAGAGTGGCCGACTAAAACCTTATGTGAAGACCCATTAAAAAGTCTTTCCTTCTATAAGAGATATCAAAACCAAAGTCATACCAAGTAAATTTTCTCTCGGTGAATTCAAAATTAAGAGTAACCAAACTAGTTAGGTATCTATAGGGGTAATAATCAAAGTTTGAGTTTTTTACCCAGGTTAAATCCCATTGAAAGGCGAAGTGAAACTCTCGGAAATTTCTTAAATTTGAGGCAAGTGAGCCGCGAGCTAAAAATGAGAATCTTCCAATTGTAAATGAAGGTACATAGAGCGTGGACTCAACGAAAAGGTGATCACCTCTAATATCTTTGTACCCAAGACTTGTGGCCGTACTACTCATTTGGTAAATTGCAGACTCCCCCCCCGCCTTAACGGCAAAGAAGTTCGTTACAGGAATAACAAAGTTATATGTTGAAATCCAGTCTGTGTAAGTTTGCCTTACATTGTTTTGATCCTGACTTATAGGAGCTGAATAAGATACCATTGCCTTCCATTCAAAAAATGAAAAGGGAAACCAACTCAGAAATCCTGTTAAGTTATAGCCAGTTTGATTGTGTTTTTGAGTGAGATCATCTCTATTGGAAACTGTTTGGGAAAAGGAGTTCCTGAGCGCAGATACATTCGTACCCCAGATGAAGCTCTTCATCTCAGCATTTGCATGTAAGCCCGTTGAGTAACATGCAGTTATACAAATCACTAAACAAAATTTGAAAATCACTTTTCAATCCTAGGCGCAGGAGCCTTTAGTTATCTTAACTTTTATAAAGAAAGAGGAGAAGTCGGAAAATTATATTAAATTACCTTAAAACCTTGAATTTTTTAGGACCTTTCAAATTAGCGAATATTTACTTCAATAGTGGCAACATAATTTGGCAGTGTTAAATAATTTCTATTTGAAGGAGCAATAATTTCCTGTGCCTAACCTTCCATGAAACAGTAGTTTAAATTTAATTAACTTTTTGTTTAAATTCGCAGTAAAATACCTTTATGGCCTCTTTATTATAGGCATAGATAATTTATATTTTACGTAGGAGTAGCTAAGCAAGTGAGAAACCTCAACCTCTTTTTAAAGCTGTTAATTGTGGCACTACCACTTGTGTTTGCAGCTTGTAATGGTGGTGGTGGTGGCGGACCTGGTGCTGGAGGAGGCTCTGTCAGTGCTCCTGATGTGTTTAACCCCCCTTCGTCTCCGGGTGGTGGTGGAAACGGTGGAGGCAATACACCTCCTCCTACAATGGCAATAAGTGCTCCCCCGACAATTTATTCAGGAAACCAAAGCTCATATGTTGTAACCGGGACATGTAGTGAAGAAGGGCAACCTGTCTCAGGAACACTCGATATAAAACCTATTAGTGGAATATGCTCTTCAGGAATATTTTCAACATCTTCAGTAGACGTAACCTTTCTTGTTGATGGAGGGTATACGATCACCTTGGCACATACTAATTCATTGGGAACTTCAACTGGTGACATTACCGCTGCTGTAACCAAAGACTCGGCCGTAACACTACCTACTCTGTCCTATCAAAGCCCATCTATTGGCTATGGCAATGGTGGCACTGTTACCATTAGAGTTAGCGGAATTGCAAATGGCTATAGAGTACGAGCTTATTCGGATGCGAGTTGCACGAGTCTTTTAAAAGACGAAGTAAGTGGCAATACGTTCCACGACCAAACTTTCACTACCGCCACTGAAGGTAGCTACTATTATTATTTTGTTGTAGATGATTTAGTTCCTAACTCCACTGCCTGTTTTGGTCCAAAGGTTTTTGTAGAGGATACGACTAGCCCCACAGGAGTTTCAACCATATCCCTAAGCTCTCCAGCAAATGGTGACACTTCAAATGATGCGACTCCTGTTTTTTCTGGAACTGTTGCTGCTTCTGAAGAGGGAGGGTTAGTCGAAATCTTTAGAGATGGTGCTTGCTCTGCTCCAGAAAAAATTGGTGATGATACAGTAGTATCAAGCTCCTACTCAATAAACGGGAACCTGGCAGTGGATGGCTCACATAATGGTCTCAATCAATTTTGGTCTAAGGTTACAGACTTAGTTGGAAATGTATCTGGCTGTATTAATACTGGTCTGAGCTACACTCTAACTGGAACAGGCCTTGCAAGCCTTCCCAAGATTGCCATGGTGGGGAGTGCCTCTCCAACTCAAATTGTCATTCTAGAAGATAATATAGATGTAGATTTAAATGGGTCTCAAATCGCTTTTAATAAACTCAAAGGCGATATTGTTAATACAAATGTAGATCAAGGTGACCTCCTTGAATGTACAGGAGCTTGCTACGCTATTACACAAGGCTTTGGAACTGCTCCTTGGGCAAGTGAAGCCTATGCGGGAAAATCTTTCACATCCTATATTTCAAGATATGGTCAATTTAGCCCCAAAATCATTGTAGCTGCAGTTGAGGATGACTGTTATGTAGAGTTAATTCAAAATGGGGCGGTAGTAGCAAATAAAAGTATGCTGAAAAATGAAGTCCATGAGTTTACAAATGACTTAGCAAATACCAAACCCTATAAAATAACAAGTACAAAAGATGTTTCTGTTTATTTTGTTTCAAGAAATAGTGATGCTAACCCATATGACCGTGATGCCTATGTGCTTACTCCCGCCGCCAATGAAGTCATTGGTCTTTCTGGGACAATTACAGCGACTAATTCAGGAACGACCACAGGGACAGGCTATAGGATGAATGGAAGCAATTATGGTTTTGCCATTACTCCTACGACTCAAAAAACAACTGCTGGGAGTAGTCAAGGAACGGCCAATAGAGCAATAATTGTTAAAGCAGATAAGCCTGTATCCATGGTTCAAATTGCTGATGGTGATGGCGTTAATGCGGCCATGTCGCTTCCACTCAATATGCTTGCCACAGAATATGGTATTTCCAGAGGTGCTGATTATATTACCTTTGCTGCTGAATCTGCTGGAACAGTGACAGTTCACTTAGTACCTGCAGGAACCGCCGGTCCATTTAACTTAACCAGGTCAAGTGGGAATGCTAATGCACCCTTTGCCTATAGATATCGACCAGGAGGAACAGTTCCTGCTGGAACTCGCTTTACCTGTAGCGTTCCTTGTTACGCAATGTACGACGATATTGGCCCTGGAGCCGATGGTGATGAAACTCTGATGATGGGATATTCACCCTAGTCTAATTCTATTTTAAAAGTAAGGTCAAAGTTTTTTGCAAAGAAATTTGGGCCTCGTGACTGATACATACTATAAACACTTCCTCCATCATATACATCCCCTGTGGCCTGAATTACATAATGGTTTTGTGAATTATTTAGCCGCACAATAAAGCGGTATTCGCTATTTTCTAGGAGATCGCTACTTCCTGAAAACTCAAACCTTAAACGTTCAAGGCCACGGCCAAAACCACTTAAATTAGAGCTTTCAATAACATCCCAATTTCTATCTGCAAGCTCCAAAATAATTTGATCATCACTAGAACCATCCACGGATCTTAACTCTACCTCGATTGCCCTTAATGACCCTTCAGAGACCACCCTAAAACCTTGAGCTACAACCACATTTTGGTAACGGTTTCCTCCTCCCAACCAGAGTTGATTTCCTTTTTCTGCTTGCTCTATAATACTTCCCCCTGAATTTTGAGTTGTTGAATCCTCTGGCCAATCAATTACGGGAGAGGTTGAGTTTTGCTCACAATTACATTGATTTTGATGGCACTTAAATCCGCCACACTCCCAATCGTAATCGCAGTGTGAGCTATTTATACATGAGTTATGCTTCATATAGAGATTGTCTTTACTAGTTATTCCAACAAACCCCATAAAAGTAGTGGGCCCAGAAGAGGTGTAACGCCCAAGCCCTTTCTCTCTTAAAACTTGAGAGACACCACAACCTGGCTGGTTAGTTTCTCTAAGTGATGGATCTGAACAACCATAGCTATTTCCGTAGGCCCCAAAGTAGTTCCTAGCGATTAGTGAGCCAGGCGTTTCATGCAAAAACCCATCAAGGTGAAAACCACCAAGACCCGAGTATGCATAGACAGAATTATTTCTAGCAGACATCCAAGCCTGATCGCCTCCATAATGTAAGTCAAATGGGTACCCCTCCCAAAATCCATCGACAATATTGCAGTCGGCCCAGTAAAAAGTATTATCTGAACCGGTCCCAGCAGTAAAGTGACGTCCCCAGGATGTCGTATTAGCATAAATTCGGGCGATTCCGGCTTCTGGGCTTGCATTTCCTCCAACCATTACTCCATAACCAGTACCAAGTCTTAAGTTATGATGGATATTGTTATGGTGAACACGTCCACCAAGTGTACCTGGACCTTCAAGGTAAACTGAATATCCACTAAAGTTAGATAGCTCATTATTATCAATTTCTACATTTTTAGAAACAACTTTTATTCCATACTCATAGGACCTTTGATGTCCATGAGAGAAAACGTGGTGGTTTGTTCCTTTAATCCTAAGCCCAGTAACTCTTACATCCTCTCCTGTAATTCTTATTAAGAGGTTTTGTATCCCCGGACTTTTATCTATTTGATTTTTATCAAAATAAAATAATGCTCCTGGCCCCGTTCCCCTGTCACTTGCCAGGGTCACTCCATCATTGGCAATAACTAAAGGAGTTCCTAGATCTAAGAAATTCAACTCAACATCACCAGGTATAAATATTGTACAATGTGAACAAGCCAACGCAGTTTGTAGCTCACTTAAACTCCTTACTACATGGTCTGCATTTCTCTCGGTCACTGTAGCGCTATACCCCGGTCCTCCTCCAATGGGATTGCTCCCACAAACTTGAGTGTTCGCTCCGTAACCCTTATGATCTAGAGGGCCAACCTCAACAATCCCAACACCTCCACTTTGGCACTTCCAAGTCTTTCCCATATAATCATAAGTCTGGTTGAAATTTATTCCCGTCTGTCCCATTCGGGAACGAATTCGATTGTACTCAGAACCTGGTTCTTGGTCTGTTCCCCTTTCACTTGCGGTGGCATACCTACTACCGGGTCGTGGGCAATTATGTGGTCCATCGAGGCAAAACTTTTCACCGTCTACTCCAGGACCTTTATAACAATGCCCTGAAGAGCAATCTCGCCCGCTTTCGCAAAGTTGTCCATTTGCAACTCCTCCACAATTTTGAACATTAGGATGTTTGCAATGAGGTGCTAGCCTTACAACACCTTGACTATTTTCCTTACAGATCCATTCTCCCCCATCAAAAAAGTAGTGTTGCCCAATCGTTACCCCCGCAGTATCTTGAGACAAGTAGATTCGTGGAATAGGACACTCAGAAATTCCAGGAGCTCCCTCTACGCAATAATTTTCACCCCAAGGACCTACCTCACATCTTCCTGATTGGCAGCCATGTCCTCCAGGAGTAAGTTGATCTCCACATGCACTACCATTTGCTAGCCCAAGTGTTCTATCACCTATGCAGTAGTACTTTCTTCTATCTGGCATATTTATAAACTGCTCACCAATCAATATTCCAGCAGAGTTTGGTTTAGCGCAGTCTTTGTCCCGATCCATACAAACTAACCTGGCACTACCAACGTGTATGGGATGAAAGGCCCCTTTTGGAGCAGACTTAGCACAAACACCAGACCCACATTCTTCACTATACTCAGACTCAACACTACAGTCTTGGCCATTACCTATATTTCCAGTAGGCGTAAAAGTTGATCCATCAGGAAGTCTCACACTTCCATCATCACTCGTTCGCACTGACCCATTAAAAAATACAACTGTTAAGCTCACAATAATCAACAGAGCTCCGCCAATAGGTAATATTTTTTTTGTAGTTTTTGCTTTCACTTATGGCCTCCCTAAATTACCTTTACTTATCGGGTACTTATTTAGTCTTCTTGACCAGAGTAGCTTAAGCTCGTTACCAATAAATCCTATTGAGTATTGGATTGTATTTGCTGTGAATTACAGGGTTTCAACCCCTAATTTCTATAGCTCAGGGTTCAAGCTCTGGTTCTTTGGACCCATTAAAGTTTCGTTATCAACTTTGTGAATATTTAACGAACACATTAGTAAATATTCCAACAGGACTAGTAGTAGCGCTTTTCTTTTTTTAAGTTCAGCTCAAGATATTAAACCAAATCAAATTAGGAGAAGTATATGAAACTTACCGCTATACTGATAATGAGCTTGTGGGGACAAATGGCCTTCGCCGACCTTTCTGCATACAAAGCCTTCGAGGAAATTGTTGTAGCTGAATCACAACAAGGTGATTATTTTTTAAAATTTGGCTCTGAATCCACCAGTCAAGAATACGGTCTGCCCACAGGTACAATTGTTGCAAAAGTTGCACTTCAATTTCCTGAAACACTCCAAGATATGCAAGTACTAACACTTAGACCTGACATGGCCGCAAAAGAAATTGTTGAAAAATACCTTATTTCTAATAAGGACTGGACGCCATTTTTCTGTGGAACTTTAAAAAATGTAAAGGACGAATGGGAGATGGACCCTGAGAGTGCATACGACCTATGCGTAGAAGAAACAACTAAGCTTTTACAAAGATCATTAAACGGTGTGGAAGATATCCTCATCGTAGCAGTTAGTGCGAACAACGGTAGTGAGTATAAATTTGTAAATCTTTATTTTAGATATAAAGGCGGTAGTGAATACCAATACTTCTCTTTTAGTATTCTTCACGATATTTAGAAAAACACCCCATAGTGTGAAAAAAATACATGTTATCAAAATTGAAGATGAAAATTTTCCATTTTGATAACAATTTACGACACGGCGAGTCATCAATGAGTTATTGTGCTCTCCATGGAAACACAAGAGCTATTTAAATATAATGATTACAGAAAGGTCCTTACAGATCACTTTCGGCAGAAAAAGGAAAAACATCCCTACTTCAGCTATCGTCAATGGGCCAAAACACTTGGAGTGGCGGGTCCTTCGGTGATAACAAATGTTGTCAATGGTCATCGAAATCCAGGAAAGGTACTTTGCCAAAAGCTTTGTACTTATTTTAAATTTAACCACGATGAGACAAATTACTTTGAAACTTTAGTATTATTAGAAAAAGGTAAGAAGTCACGCGTCTCACACTTAAACGCCATAGAAAAACTGGTTCACTTAAGTCCTGAAAAGACAGGGCTCTTCCTTGATGAAATGCAATTTTCTAGCATCTCAGACTGGTACTTTATTGCTATTAAAGAAATGGTCAACCTTGCTGATTTTGTTGAGGACCCTATATGGATTCAAAATCGTCTGCGCTCAAAAGTTAGTATTAATGATATAAAGTTTGCTCTCAATAGATTAATTGACCTAAAGGTCTTAGTGAGAAATGATTTTGGGAAACTAATTCAAAACTCAGAATATGTTTACTCGGCCAGTAATCTTCTTAATATTGCCAGAAGAACATTTCACAAACAAATGATTGAAAGTGCTAAAGATGCACTAGATACAATTGATGTATCAGAACGTGAAATTTCAGGACTTACCCTAACGATCAAAAAAGAAAATTACCATCGGCTTGGAGAAGTTATCTCAAAGTTTAAAAAAATGATAAATAGTGAGTTTGATGAAGCTGAAGGTAGTGATACTTATCAACTTAATATTCAATTTTTCCCATTAACCGAGGGGATTTCGTCATGAAACCAATTTTTTTGACCTTACTTACTTTTTTAGTTTCAGCTGGATACACTTTTGCTGGTACTGATGTTGGAAATGGTGGAAAAGGAATTGTTTGCAAGGATAAAAAAGAGGTTATTTCTTATGACCTGGAAAGGGCCAGAAAGGAATGGAAGTTTGTTACTAGACCCCTTAATGGTGCGGGCTCGGCCAAATTAATTGCGGCATCTATTATAGAACCTTTGAAGGAGCTAGACCCTATTAGGCACAAACAATACTATGATAGAATCGGCACCTTCATGGATGATCTTAGAGAGTTTGAAGATTACGAATTTGATTATATCCATGATACTTCAGATATTGGAGTCCCAGAAGGATGTGAGATTCAAGTTGTCATTAATCAGAAAAAAAAGACACGTCCGGAAGACAAAAAATTTCGCTTAAATGTAAAACTCTGGGATAGAATGAAGCCCCTGGACAAGGCAGCTTTAATTGTTCACGAAATATTTTTAGAAGAAATGTTAAAATACAAAGTAACTGGAGCTGATGGGGCCATGTATATGACTGGCTACTTAAGCTCAACAGCGATTTTAACTCACGATAGAACTTCCTATATTGGAAGGCTTGAGAATGAATCAGAAGGAAAGCTCTTTTACTATGATAAAAAACACAAGAGCTGGTTTTCTGTGGGTCGCCTAGAGTTATACCCAAGTGGCGAGGTAAAGAAGGGATATCTCCATAAGGAATCATCAATTGATATCGGCACTCAAAAATTAAAGGCGACCACCTTACAACAATTTGGATGGACCTATAATGATGGCCGAAAACTATGTGAACTTCCAATTGAATACTTTGAAAACGGATCAGTTAAACAAGCGATGCTGACACAGGATCAACCGCTTATTACTTACAAGCGAAAGCGAAGAAAGAAAGCGAAAAAACTATCGACTCAAATTATCACAACTTTTAAAACAGTCGTGACAAGAAAATCACCAGAAGATGAATTTGAGATCTTGCACATTGATGTCTACTATTTGAATCTACCGATAATGGATTGTAGAGTTCTAAGATAGAAGGAGAAGAGGATATGAGGAAGAGTATACTGACTATATTTTGTTTTACATTATTTAACCATTCAGTTTTAGCGTCCAAATGGAACTCACCTGAATGCTTGATAAAATCGAAAGAGGCGATCTCGTACGAAAGTAATAATCGCTCATTGGTTTCCAAGTTGGTTATTGGAGTCAGTGCTGCTGCGGTTGTAGTCACAGGATTGACTTATACTGGACTCCCTGATCATCGATTCATGGGTGAGTCAATGGGAGGACCAGGTGTTTCATGGGGTGATTCCCCCACTCTAGATACTACTTTTGTAAGCTCATCAGCCTTATTAGTGGGTGGGAGTACGGGTGAAAGTAAAACTAGCACTACAACTCCCCCACTCTCTTTACTAAAATGCCCCCTGAAATTATCGACGGCCTCAAAAAGGCCCTCTTTTTTGGCCT
>Ga0257117_1000635_pt1 | contig 25862 bp, 25 predicted proteins | sample SI112_135mmetaG_FD_190157 | JGI IMG/M metagenome (GOLD analysis project Ga0257117, IMG submission 190157) | Marine microbial communities from Saanich Inlet, British Columbia, Canada - SI112_135m | ecosystem: Environmental > Aquatic > Marine > Inlet | place: Canada: British Columbia | collected... | reverse complement strand
AAAGAAATTTTAAAATCGGGTAGGGCCAAGTTTGAAGAGTATAGATAGTTTGCATCTTTTATAATTCTGCCAGGGCTGATCGTCTTTTTCCCCGCCAAAGATAGTTTTTCTTCAATACTACTGAGTATTTGGAAATCCTCAAAACTGAAGCTCTCTCCATTTTTTTTCTTTAATAGGATTTCACAAATAGGGCTTCCCAAAACTTCTTTTTGCACTGAAATAATACTCTTTCTAATCCCAGAGGATACTGGGAAATACCTTGTTGCATCTGTGACAACGGGAAGTTTAGGCAAAATGTAAAATAACGCCAAACCAAAGATAGGGAGCAGTATGATTGTTGTGCGTTTTCTTAAAGGCCTTTCTTTGACCAAAGTTTCGAGAATCTCTAAATTTATTTTTTTAGCTGGTGCTTTTAAAATGAGATAATCTAAAAATCGTGACATCCACAGATAGCTTGCACATGAACAAAAGACAATCGAAATACAAGATAGAACAGCGAATTGCCCAATTACTTTTATGGGACTTATAACAAGAGATCCAAAACCTATGCCAGTCGTCACAACCATTAGAATCGTAGGCATAAGCTTTAATGACTTTGCTTGACGAGCACTTCCATACAAGAGAGCTGGAAAATAAAGATGCAAGACAACAGCGAGCGAGATGACAAAGCTAACAAGCGGGACAATTGATGTAACCATATTCATATGAATATAGAAGGTTTTAATCAATGCTAACGAGAAAAGGGCCGAAAAAAGCGGAGGACAAAAAATAATATATGCTGCCAAAAGATTTCTAACTAGTATTAAAATGAAAATAAATGCTAGTACAAATACACCTGGAAAAAGATATTTTTTAATATCACTTGAATACTTGTTGAGATGATAATTTGTGTAAGGAAGACCAGCTGATTTAAAGTTAAACCCCTCTTTCACTATATCCATTTGCAATTCATGTAGAATGCTAGATGTATATAAGGATGAAATATGAGGGGCAAAAGAAACAAAGAAAGAGATACTATCTTCTTTCATGAAATTAAAAAGAACCTTAGGGTATTTTTTGGCGAATTCAATTTCCTGATGATAACCTTTCTTCCCCTTCAAGCTTTTCGAATATAAATCATGATAGGTAAGGATTTCAATATTCTTTCCCAAGCCATATTTTTCTTTTAAAGAATCAATGAATTGGTAAACCTCTTGGCCATTGCCTTCAGGTGTTTTGATATATAACGCAGATATTTTTCTCTCGTGGACTATCTCTTTAAATTCTTGATATGAGGAAACTCCGTCTCTTGTTAAAAAGAGCTCTTCTTGATTTTCTTGCTGTAAATCATCAGTAAAAAACTTGAAGCTAATAATGATGATCGTTGCGATAATAAGTAGTAAAACATTAGACTTTCTAATGATGCTTCCCTTTCTAGCCTACTTCAATTTTTGGGAGTCTAAACGTAAATACACTTCCCTCATCTATTTTGCTGGTGACTGTGACCTCTCCCTTGTGAGCCGCTGCTATTTTCTGGCAAATACTAAGGCCTAGTCCCACACCTGAAACCATTGTGGTTCTGGATTTATCTGCACGATAAAAGCGGTCAAAAATACGCTCTAACTCTTCTTTGCTTATTCCAATCCCGTTATCTCTAACTTCTAAGTAATTATTTTTTGAATCTTCCAAATTTGTTATGCGAACAATCCCTCCTGATTCTTTTGAATATTTGATTGCATTAATGACAAGGTTTAACACCAATTTAAATAACTTCTCCTCATCTCCAAATACAAAGACTCCTGGACTAATTAAATTTTGAATGGCAATATCTTTTCTTTTCTCGCTATCGTTTGCTGTAGTTATCACTTCATCTACTAATATTTTCATATTTATTTTTTTATACTGCAAACTGAACTCTGCATTGGGCCTTGATAGCTCTAAAAGAGATTGAATAATATTTTGCAGACCATCAGTTCTCACCAAAATATCAGATAGAATTTCTATATATTCCGAAGCATCCCTTTTCTTTTTTAATGCAACTTCAGTCATCCCACGAATCACTCCCACTGGAGATCTAAGTTCATGTGAAGCATCTGAAGTAAATTGCTTTAATCTCTCCTCTGACTCTGTCCTTCTATTAACTTCTTCTTTGAGGCTTCTATTTAACTTACTAACTTCATCTGCCCTTGTTGCAATAAAAATATTGGCCATAACCAGTAGTGCTAGAAAAAAGCCACCAATTCGAAGACTTAAATTTGTTAATTTGGCCTCTTTTAACTCTGAGTTGCTCTCCCAGATCCTTTTGGGGAGTGCTGTGGACAAAAACCACTCACTCTCATCGTAAACCTTCACTTTTTCAGAATAACTAAAAGGGAAGCTCTTACTAGGTTTTCCTAGTCTTAGACTTGATACCTGCTGCCCTAATTCAGATTCTATGTGTTCATTTTCGATATAAAAATTAAATTTCGGTTTGCTCAGAACATAAAATGGAGAAGTGAAAATATTCTTTATTACATCCTCTCTAAGAATGGCCGCAACAACTCCCATATATTCACCATTTTCATTATAAAAAGGCACACTGTAGACAACTCCCATTCTTCTTTTTAATTCAGAAGAAGACAGATGCTTTGATTCACTTAGCCTAGTATCACAAGTAATAAGCTTGTTACTAATATAAGCAGGGTATGCAATACCACTAACTGAATCTGCTGTCGGATACTTTCTCTGAAAGTGTTGAATTTGCTTATAGATTTCCAAGTGTTCAAACTTTTCATCTTCGCGACTTTCTTCTTCCTCTTTATTTTCTTTATGCAGGTAATGGGCAAATTCAATAATATGCTTGTTATGACCAACACTTTTAGGGACAAAATTCTTAGAGACAACATAAATTTCGGAAACGTTAATTTCTGAAACAATATTTCGATAAATTTGATCAATGACTTTCTCTTGTTTTTCGACATATTTAAAAGTCCTTGAATCGAGAACAATTGTCGAGGGAAGGGTCGCTATGGATCTAATGGTAATATAGGCCAAAAAGAGTTTCTTTTCGACCTCAGATCTATTGAGGGAGAATTCCTGAACCAGTCCTTCTTTTGTTTTCTGAGTTAGGTTCAAAAAATCTTTATCAGCAAAATTCCAGCTAACAATTACCACTATTAATGAAACAAAGATTCCTAGAATCCAGGTAAGTCTATTCATTCAATCTAAGCTTTTTGACCTTCGAGCATATAGCCCATCCCTCTAACTGTTTTTATTAACTCTTGTCCGCCCTTCTTATCAATTTTAGCGCGTAAACTCTTAATGTGCACGTCTACAACATTGGTATTTGGCTGAAAATTATATCCCCAAACATGTTGCAAGAGTTGAGACCTCGAAAGAACGCAGTTGACGTTTTTCATAAGGTATTCAAGGATTGAGTATTCTTTTTTAGTTAGATTTACTTCAACGCCACCTTTATAAACACGAGAGGCCCTCTGGTCTAAAATTAAATCACCAATTTCTAGTGTTGAACCAAATTGATCAGTTCCTCTTTTTAAAAGCGCCCTCATTCTTGCTAAGAGCTCTTCAAAAGAAAATGGTTTGGTCATATAATCATCACAACCCACATCAAAACTCTTCAGTTTAGTGGAAAGATCATCTCTTGCTGTTAAAAATATTATGGGTAGCCTGCAATTGAAACTACGAATTCTTCTAACAAGCTCGATTCCATCAAGCTTTGGCATCATAACGTCTAAAATGGCCAAGTCGTACTCGTGGGCCCTAATGAGGTTTTCACCTTCCTCTCCATTGAGAGCGGTATCAACGCTGTGACCTTCTTCTTCAAGACCTTTCTTCAAAAATTTTATAAACCCCTCGTCATCTTCACAAATTAGGATTCTCATGGTTATCACCTTAGACTGATTTAGCTTGCAGTGATTATAACACAGAGGGAAATCAGTGGTTTAGGCCAAACCATAATTCATCATTTCCTCATAAAAGCTATTTTAGAATTTCATAAAAATCGACTATCATGAAATAGTTACATACAAGGAGATCTCAAAGTGTCTAAATTCTATGCAATTCTTCTACTGACTTGCTCACTTTTACTGTCCTGGCAACTTCCGGCACAGTCACTTTCCAAGTCGTTTTCACACAAAGATTTTGAAAGCGCTGAGAAATCCTCTGACTATATTAAGTTTGAAGGAAAGAGTACAAAGTTTGGACTTGTAACGACTTCTTTTGGTGGAATTGTGAAAGATTTTTCAGTGAGTGCTGAAAAAAGAGGTCAGGCCATAGGAAATATTATTGTCAAATTTCCCATTGAAAAAATGGATACTGACAGTGAAAGCCGAGATGAAAAAATGCATGGCCTATGCTTTGATTCAAAAAAGTACAAAGAATTAAAAATTGAGTTTAAACGACCCATATTTGCAGGTGATAAAGAAAAGACAGTCGACGCTGAGATGACAATTAGAGGAAAAAAGAAAAAAATCAAAATTAAAATATCTGCTGTGATCGAAGCAGGAAAACTTGTTGCCAAAGGTGGAACGACACTCGACTTTGAGTACCTAGAAATTCCAGACCCATCAATTGCCATTGCTTCTGTAGATAAGAACTTTAATATCAATTTTAATGTGGCCATCGAATTACCTAAAGAAGCACCTAAAAAAAAGTAAAACTATGAATGACTTTTCAGATCAGCAACTTGCAGCTCTTGAACAGTGGAGTTTTGGCGACAACGCGGAAATGGCCGACTCACTACTTGCTCTTGTTTTAGAGGGCAAAAAAACTGCAACCTCAGGCCTTTTAAAAGAATTCCAAGAGGAGAACGAACTTACCCTTCAGCCTGGTGATAGATCTATTATCAAAGACTCAAAAAACCAAGCTGTATGCGTTGTAGAGACAGTGAAAACGATGACCATGCCCTTTAGTGATATGAGTGAGGACTTGGCTCGCCTTGAGGGTGAAGGGGATCTTTCATTAGAGTATTGGAGAAATGCTCATATTGAATTTTTCTCAAAGTATTGCGAGTTTGATGAGTCAGTAGAAATTGTATTTGAAATTTTTAAAGTCGTTCATATATTTTCTTAATTTATCCTAAAAAAAGGGACCCTTTAAAAGGGTCCCCACTATAAAGAAACTTAATGTAAAGTCTTATAGTCCTAGAAATTTCTTTCTTCTAGCAACCAGATCAGCAGTCTCTTTTGGATCGAGCTCAAATGGATTCATTCTTCTTTGAATCATATGAGAATACTCTCCACTCCAATCCTCTCCGGTACCAGCACGTGTCCTAGCATAGGCCATGAACCTGGACTCTTCTTTTTGCCCATCTTCAATAATGTCATTTACAAAGTAGTCGAATAAAAATCCAAGAACTGTATCAACAAATTGAACAGGAAAAGGGATATACTTAATAGCAAGGTCTATAACTTGAGCAGCATGTCTCCAAACAAGCTCAATTTTAGGGCTCTTGTAATTCATACCAATAAGAGGCTTTTTAGAAAAACGATAGTGCTCATTTAACATGAAAAGCTTTTTCTTGCTATCTTTCACAGCTGTAGCATACCAATCGGTAAGATTTGTTGCAGTCCAACCCTTTTTAGAGAGCCATTCCATACCTTTAGCATTTCGATCCGCTTGATCAACTAAGTGCTCATCGTAATCATCTTTGGAAGCTTTTTTGAAAATTGACTTCCACCAAGCAGTATCTTGAGCAATAAGATAGATTCCAAGCTGAGATTTTGCATCAGTTGAAAGCTTATAAAATGGAGAATTAACGTCACCCGTATTTGCCAAGTCAAGATTTTCAAGAGCTGCAAAATGGTGGGCCTCTTCTTGTTGCTCCATTAAATTAAACCAACGGCTCACAACAACATCTAAAATATCACCAACCACAGGAACTGGGAGATAACCAATTATTTGACCAATGGCAAACTTAACAACAATTAAGCCAATGCTTCTTTTAAAAGATTTATAAGGATTTACAAAATCACCAATTTTCTTAGGCTTAAGATTTCTATTTCCTGCTGCTTTTAAATGAGATCCGTCATTAACAAAGAAGATGTCATAACCAGGTCCCTTCTTTCTTTTAACTAGTTCAAAGTGATCAAAGAGATTACTTGAAACGTTTAGATCCAAATGCTTAAGAATCTTCTTATTTATTTTCTTATTCTTCTTTCTCCATTTCTTAGGCTTCTTGGCCATTGACTCTAAGTCCATGTCAGAAAGCTTAAAACTAACAGGCTCTGTATCTGCAAGGGCCAGGGATTCTTTTTTCCACTTAATTCCCTTCCACCACTTGTTTGGAAGAACATTTTTCATTTTTCCATATTTCTTTTCAATTTTCCTAAGTCTTTTATTGACCTTCTTTTCATCTTCTTCGGCCATTGCAAGACCTGATTCTTTTCTCTTCTTCATGGCATCTTTAATCATTTTAATGGCCTGAAAGACATTCATATTGCCAATGCCAATACTCCCTAAAATTGTTCTTTTGAAATGCTCAGAAGAAAAAACCCGAGGCCATGAAAGATCGTAAAGAGCAATTGCCTTACCTTTATCATTGTGGCCAAGTGCATATCTACTACCCACTGAACTCCAGTGTTTTACATCATCGTACTTAACTCTTTTTGGTCTCTTTTTAAAAATTCCACCAAATAATTCTTCCTGAACTTTTTCATCGTCTTGATTAAGATAGTCTTCCATCTCATCAATATCTTTTTTAGTAAATTCACTTACTCCTAACTCAGATTTGAGATCAGATAAAAATTGTGAATCTTCTTCGGAAATTTCAGAGCCCATAACTGGCAGTGAAAACAATAAGGTGAGAAAGAGTGTGAATATTCCTTTCTTCCATGAATTTATAAACGACATTAACCCCTCCTTTGGATTTTATTTTGAATGTCTTTAAACTTTAGCTTAGATCCACATTTGACGCGAAGCCTAATTGGTAAAAATAAGATTCCCTCATTTTATGGCCCAGTGTCTTTAGTGGGAAGTAATAAAATCTATCTTAACCTGAACTTCAGCGGGATTTCATAATGCCCCAGAGATTTTGTCCCTATATGCCCCAGTTAGTGTCCCTTTCTCTTCTTCCAAGAAGGGTCTCTTTCAAGCTCTTCTTTAATACGGAGATAGCTTTCAAGCCGAGACAGGGCTATTTCAGAATCTGTTTCGCTATCTAGGTCTGGTCGGTAAAAAAAACATTCCCTGGCCTTTTGGTCATGGGAGCAATCTTTGAACTGGCAGTGCGTTGCCCACTCGGCCACATCCGGAAAAAATTGATCGATATCCTCTGACATAACATCGTCCATAGAAAATGAGCGAATCCCCGGTGAATCAATAATAGTAAAATCTTTAAACTCCAAAATTTCTGACCAAGTGGTGGTGTGGGCCCCCTTGCCAACTTTAGCAAGCTCCTTTGATAGCAAACTAATCTCACCTCCAGAAAGAGCTGACACTATTTTGCTTTTTCCTGCACCTGACTGTCCCAGAAAGATTGCTGTTTTTCCCGACAGTACCTCCTCAAACTCTACCATTCCATTGTCTAAGACTTTTGGAGTATAAGAAATATCTTTTGCCGTAATTTCGTAGGTATCTACATCGAGGTGGGCCACCCTTCTTGACTCAAACTCAAGATCAAATTTTCCTGGATCATACTGATCCATTTTATTAAAAACCACTATGGTAGGCACCTTCCACTGAAATGCCCTCATTAGGTAGCGATCTAAAAGTCCTCTTTTGTAATCAGGCTTAGAAACAGTCACAACCACAACAATTAAATCAACATTAGCTGCAATAGATTTTTTCTTGCGCTCCCTGGGAAAGTTTCTAAAAATTAAACTCTCTCTGGGCTCGATGCTAGCAATAAGGTACTCGAACCCTGTACCCACATCAACTTTTTCAAGTTGAACATAGTCACCCACTACAATCGATGACTTTTTTAAAATACTTCCTTTGGCAGTGGCAGTTACAATTTCACCGCTATCCACTATTTTGCATTGAAGTTCTCTTTGGGAGGATCTGTAAATTCTGGCCTTCATGAGTTCATAAACCCTTGAGGAAAAAATATTGAACTCGGGTCGTGTTCAGCTTTTAAAACTTTGAATAAAGCTATTTGAGCACTGCCATAATATTCTTTGATATAGGGTTTTTTGAGCAGCCCTATTCCGTGCTCAGCAAAAGGTGATCCATTAGAATCTTTTATAAATGAATAAAATTGATCCATATATTTATAGACTGGTTCAAGTTGCTCAGTGGTAGGCATAAAATTAAAATGCAGATGACAATCACCTATGTGACCAAAAAGTCCATAGGGGACACCCTGCTTTGTCGCCTGCCTGTAACTTTCAAAAAGATCTCCTAGCTGATCAACTCGCACCTGAGCATCAGTTCCTTGTTTTACTACTGCCCTTTTTGAATTATCTTCAAAAATGGCCCTGGGAACTCCCACTCTCACCTGATGAAATTTTTTCTCTGAGATTTCAAAAAAATCTTCTTCATTACAATATTCAAGCTTTAGTAAAAACTGCTCGTAAACATTTTCAAATTCACGAGTCAGTATTTCCAAAAAAATCACATCTTTATTATTCGCTGGTCTAATTTCTGGATCGAGGTAACCAAGGCAGCTTGAGTCTAAAAGTTCACAGCTTAATACCTGGCCTCTAAAGCTCTGCACCTTTTCAACGATTTCCACATGGGCCTTAAAGTCATCTTCCCAACGATCCACCGCCACAAAAAGATAGCTAACCGGGTCCAGGGGAGCTGTTTTAATTTTAGCAGATATAATTACTCCCATTTGCCCTTCAGTTCCCACTAGCAGATCTGAGGCCTTCGAAAATCTAGGGCAAGGAGCATTTTTAAAACCCTTATAACGCTCATAGTCTTTCTGATATGTCGAAAGACACTCAGCATCACTGGTCAAAAAAGGAGAACTACATTTTTTTGTCGATAAGTTTGCCTGGTGATCCAAATAACTCACGGAAATAACTTGGTCCCTCAAAGTCCCAAATCCAAAACAACGCTCACCAGTAGCAGAGGTGGCAATCCCTGATAGAATGAGGGCCAAATTTTCGGTGGGATATGTCATCAGTGCCCGACCCTTTGATCTGACAAATTGATTGGCTTCATCCCAGCTGACCGCCCCTTCCACAAAGAGAGCGCCATCATCGTCCATTTCCATTTTTGATGGCATTTGAGACAGATCCACCACACTAAAAGGGCCCGTGGAACCTAGATGCTCTTCCAATTTATCGTAAGGCATAACCGTTGAAGTCCTCGAGCCAACATAGACAGATGGCTCCCCTTTAAGAATATGGGCCTTTAGCTCATCAACTGATTTTACATACCTAGTATCGATACTCATTTTCCACCTAATTTTGTAGCCTTCCTTATACACCAAAGCATTGACGGAAGCCAAAAAAAGTCTTAAATTCCATGGACTTCACTTAGCGCACTCGTAGCTCAGCTGGATAGAGCAACGGATTTCTAATCCGTAGGTCGCAGGTTCGAGCCCTGCCGAGTGTGCCATTTTAATTTCCAAAGCCATTAACCATTTGAAAAACTAGCAATTTGAATTGCTCTAGCCGAGCAGGGCCTGAACCTACAGTTCGCGCCACCGAACTCGGTTCTATGAAATGCTGTGTCCCAGTGCTTGTCGACAAGTGAAAATAGTCCACTGGACTGTTTTCTCGCTGGCGTGCCGAGTGTATTTATTCAAAGTACTAAAATCAATTATGTTTCTTACGTGTGACTGACCCGAGATGGCAGGCCTCGAACCTACAGTTCGTGGTGAAAAGCATAGAATATTTTTACCAATGATATTCAACTAAAACTTTACGTTTATCGAGGAATAATCATTGATAATCAATCAAAATTTCGATATAAGCTAAGCAGGTAATTCAATTTTGGGGAGGTGGTGCCTTATGAATGGTCAAGATAGTGGTCTTTTCTTTAAGTTGGTGAAGGTTTCGAAATGGGGCTACCTTTTCGTGCCTTTTCTAGCATCCGGATACGTGACTAAAGTAACGATGTTAATGGCTCAAGCTGCTCCTAATTATACTGAGGGAACTGATTTTGACTACATCCTTTGGGGAGCAGTACTGTTTCTCAATCTGATTATTATTGCTTCATCCTTACCAGGCTTTTTCTTCTTTCATTATTTTTATAAATTGATTACAACTTTTAAGAAAAAGGACCTTATTGAATCTAAAAAATTAATGAAGAAGATAAATATTGCCTTGGTCATCCAAATTCCAATAAATGTTTACACCTATTTTGTAGGTTTTATGAGTTTAGATAGTATAAATAAATTTATGGAGGGATTTGACCCTTTGGATAAGAAAAAAGTATATGACGAAATTGACAATTTTTATGTTTACATGGATATTTCAGAATGGATTTTGCCGAGCCTAGAAAACTCAATGCCTTTAATTATTATGATTGCTCTTCACTTTATATATAAAAACATCTCTGAGAAAATTGAGATTGAACAAGAACTCTCCACGGTAGTGTGACTATGATTAAGTGTAATCTTTCTGTTCTTCTAGCAAAAAAAGAAATGAAACTGAAGACTCTTTCAAGTTTAGTAGGGATATCTGAAACGAACCTTTCCCTATTAAAAAATAATAAGGCAAAAGCAATTCGTTTCAGCACCTTAATGGCAATCTGTAAGGCCCTTGAATGTCAGCCTGGAGATCTTCTTGAATTTATTAACACTTAAATAATGCGTTCCTCCTTTTCCCTGCCCCTTTGAGGTGCCAAAATGGTACCTCAAAGAAATGTAGTTATTTAATGCTAAGGTTTTGATTGAAGAGGAATTAAAAAAGCCAGCTATAGATTGCTGGCCCTAGTGAACGAATATTTGTAATTTATCTTGATTCTATATCACAAGATGTAACACCACGACCAGACCGGATAGACCCTCTGTCTTGTAAGGTTACATCATAAAGTCCATCATCCCTTTTAACCATTTCTACAGAGCTAAGAAACGCAGTTCCTGAAGTTTGCATTGATAATCTTGGGTGAATTTCATAATGTTCAGTTTGGTCGTTTGCATTCGCATGTTTAACACGAACTCTAACGGCTTTAGATTGAGGATAAAAGCAAGTAATCGAAGTTACCCTGTTTAGTGTTTCCGCGAAAGATGAACTTGAAATGATAATGGCACCCAATAAAATCAACTTCTTCATAAAAGACTCCCTGTAAAATTGTTGTTAGAATAAGTTTAGCGATTCTTTCGGTGTAAAAGAGGGAGATATTGTTAATGATGTTTTTCATGCATTTTTTTCATTGTACACTTGATAGTGTCAAAAGATTGATCATTTTAAGCAAAGAATCGCTGAAGACACTAACTTTACTTTACCTCAGAAAATAGATAGCCATGTGAGCGAATACTTTTAAAGTATATAGGGGTTTTTGGATCTGGTTCAAAATATTTCCTCAGTCTCATGACAAAATTATCCACTGTCCGAGAATTTGTTCCCCTCTTATAACCCCAGCCTACTGAGAGTAATTGGTCGCGTGAAACAGCAATGCCGCTATTTTGAATCAAAATCTTTAAGATTTTTAACTCTTGGTCAGTCAGTTGTATTTCACCGAGTTGGGTGTGGGCCTTGGCATTTTGAAAATTGATAGTATTCTCGCCAAACTGGTAGTTTTTTTGTACCAGCTGATTTTTGTCGTCTACAGTGCATCTTAGGAAAAGTTTTTCCACCCTTAAAAGAAGCTCATTCAAATCAAAGGGTTTACTTAGATAGTCATCACTTCCCATGCGCAGACCTTTCACACGGTCATAGTTTTTATTTTTTGCAGAGAGAATGAGTACAGGAATATTTGCATCAATGCTTCTCATTCGTTTTAGCACTGAGAGCCCATCAAGGCCGGGTAACATCAAGTCCAAGATAATGAGCTCTGGTTTCCACTCCTGCCACGTCATAAGACCTGAAATACCATCAGAGGCCACCTTAACTTCATAGTTTTGAAGTTCCAAATTGAGCCTGAGCCCCTCGGCCAGATGATTTTCATCTTCAATGACTAGTATTTTACGTTTCTCTAAGCTTTGCATTGCGACTCCGTTTTTTTGGATCTAAACAGATGGTAAATACTGTTCCCAAGCCTTTGTCAGTCCCTTGAATGGAAATACTCCCACCATGTAATTGAAGAATACATTTGACCATGTAAAGACCAAGACCACTGCCTTTGGCCGTCATATCGTCTGACTTTCCCACTTGGTAAAACTTTTTAAATACTTTCTTGGCATCTTTTTTTTCAATGCCAATGCCATTGTCTGAAAAATGTATGATAGTTTTTCTCTGTACTTTTCTAAAATCGATAGAGATTTGTGGTACTTCTGAATTATTATATTTCACAGAATTTGATAATAAATTAATCAACACACTTTCAAAAAGAGTTTCATCGATTTTATATAAAAATTTCCCACTGGAATCACTATGGAAGTTCATTTTACAGTTGGAAAAGAGATGGGCATTTTTTTTGAGAAAATTGCGGGTAAACTCATAAAGATCTACTGTTTTAAACTCATAGCTTTTTTTCCCAGATTCAATCTCTGCAAGTTTCAAAATTCTGTTAACATTTTGATCAAGGCGATCAGTGTCTTTAAGCATGAATTCAATATATTTTAACTGATTCTCTCTAGGTAATTCATATTTTACAAAAGTATCTAAAAATAATTTGATGGATGCTAAAGGAGATTTTAACTCGTGGGTGAAATTGTTAATAAAATTTTGCTGGAGTCTATAGAGTTGTCCACTTTTTTGATAGAACACGTAAATTGTAAAGAGTCCAAAGAGGATAATGCAAACAAGTATTGATAGGGTGAGTATGATCACCCAGGTTTCAGAGCTAAGAAGCTCACCAGAGCTGACACCATATTTTTTCACAAAATGGCCCAAGTTATCCTTCATTTCAAGATACCAATGGATATACAAAAATAGCGAAAGCACTAATGCCATTGTTGAGCAGATAAAGATAAACAGAGGGTGGTAGAACCACTTTGAGCGAGTCATGGCCGCCAGGCTATCATGGAAGCCTGAGCAAAAACCACTATTTCTAATCCCTCACAGTGCGAAAGAACTGTAAAACTTTTGTAAAACTCTTTTAGATCCATTGTTGTTTTCCAACAGTTATCCCAACATTTATGGGCAAACTTCATAAAACGGGAAATAACATGATTAAAAACAAGTTATTATTTAGCTCTGTATGCAAACCAATAGGTCCAAGTGTTGGGGACGGGGAATCTGTTGGCTATGAGCTTCTCCATGGGCAAGTGACACGCTCACAACATATTTATTCGCCTCGTGTGGTACATAAACAATTTTCTCTCGACTATATTGCAGAAAATCTAGACTGCCCTTCCACTGTTCTTCACTATCCCTCAAAGCGTACTTTCATTAGTGAGCTCAAAAAAGGATATGAGGTACTGGGGATTTCCTTTGTTCTATCAACTTTTCACCACGCAAAAATCATGTGTGAGCTTGCCAGGAAATACTCTCCTCAAACAAAAATTATTCTTGGGGGGTACGGTACAGTTGTTTCTGATGAAGAATTAACTCCCATATGCGACGCCATTTGCAAGGAAGAGGGAGTGGGCTTTATGCGAAGATACCTAGGTCAGCCCACTTTGGCCGTCGAGGATTATATTCATCCCACTATTCGCAGTCGATTGAGAATTTTTGGTATTCCAGTTTCTCATACTGCAATGATTTTTGCAGGTCTTGGATGTCCCAATGGTTGCGATTTTTGTAGCACCTCTCATTTTTTTAAAAGAGAGCATATTAAATTGCTTCCTACCGGTGATAATATTTTTGAAGTGATGAAGAAACATCGTGAGATTGATCCAAATATGGATCATACAATTTTAGATGAAGATTTCTTACTCAATAAAAAGAGGGGACTCTCTTTTCTCCATCGCTGCCGAAAAGAAAAAATGAATTTTTCAACTTTTGCCTTTGCTTCAGTAAAGGCCCTCTCTCAATATACTATGGATGAGCTCACTGAGATGGGCATAGATGGTGTTTGGGTTGGGTATGAGGGAAAAAAATCGGGTTATGAAAAGCATGATGGGGTTGATATTGATAAATTAATCGCCAAGCTTCAAGATCATGGCATAACGGTTTTATCTTCAATGATTTTGGGCATCCCCTATCAAAGTGAGGACATTGCCAGAAAAGAATTTAAGGGTCTTCTGCAAAATAGTCCATGCCTTACTCAGTATCTCATTTATGGCCCAACGCCAGGTACTCCTTTTTATGAAAATGTCATGAAAGATCAGCTCTTAGACCCTGAACTTGTTAGTGATCGAATAAAGTATTACAAAAAGTGTACTGGGTTTTATGCAATGGTAAAGCATCCCTCAATGGAAAAAGAGAAAATAGAAAAACTTCAAAGAGAATTTTATCAAAAAGATTTTGAGACCCTAGGCCCTTCAATCTTTAGGATTGCTGAAGTTAAGCTCAGTGGTTATCACAAATACCACAATCATGTTAACCCACTTCTAAGATCAAAGGCATTGGTGTTCCGACAAAAACTTATAACTTTCCTTGCCATTCTTCCAATCGGTATTTTTGGACCCAAGATAAGTATGTATAATCGTAGAAAATATCTAAAATTATTTTTTCATATTTTCAAGATGGCCAACTGGAAAGAGCGAGCGTTTTTATTTGCACTCCCTATCATGGCAACTGGCGCTATAGTTAGTTGGATTAATAGAATTATGGGACAAATGGAGCATCCAATTACAAGGGTTCATAAGCATTTTGGTCGAAAAAAATCCAAACGCTCATTCAAAAAGTATAGAGGATTTCTCAGACCACTGCCTGCTAGGTCACTATAGTATTTAAAAAATCTTTCAGACAAGACCAATACTGACAAGAAAATCTTCGATTTCTATTTTAAGGCCTTTAGCCTTTTCTTTAAGTTGGCCTACAGCTTTTGATATGGAATCTGTTGAGTTTTTTGCCTTTGTAGCAATTCCCATCATCTCTTCAGCGTGGGTTGATACATTTTTTGACTCTTCAAATACATCCGTTGCACTCACGGCAATATCATTCATGGTGGCCGATTGCTCCTCAGCAGAGGTCGCAATTGTGGTGGCTATCTCATCAAGATTTCCAATTATTTTCAGGGAGCCTTCCACTGATTCTACTGAGTCCTTTGAAAGTGTTTGTATCTCTACAACCATTTTTTCAATATTCTCAGTTGCTCTTCTTGTTTGTGATGACAATTCTTTGACTTCGCCAGCAACAACAGCAAAACCTTTACCAGCCTCTCCCGCCCTTGCTGCTTCAATAGTAGCATTGAGGGCCAAAAGATTTGTTTGATCTGCAATCTCAGTGATTAACTTAACAACTTCACCAATATTTTTACTTGCCTTTAAAAGCTCTTCCATAATTTTACTGGTTTCAAGTGTTTTATCTTTTGCACTTTGAGCAAGATTCGCGGCTTGGGTTATTTGCTTTCCGATATCTCCAATCGTTGTATGCATTTCCTCTGTTGCAGTTGCTACAGAGGAAATATTTTGGGACATATTAGTAATGGCCTGAACTGTTTCCTCAGACCGACTTAATGTCCCTTGCACACCTTTTACAACAGTATGATTGCTAAAATCGACTTGCATTGATGCAGCATTAACAACTTCTACTACAGAGTTTAACTTTCTTGCGAGCTCTAACTGTTCACCGATAACATCCCAAGTCACCATGTAGTTATCAATTCCCTCAATACTATTAAAGGAAACCTCCCAAACCTGATCACTAATTGTCACTCGTGTTTTAAATGGAAGGCTTGAAACTCCTTCATTTATACTCTCACAAGTTTGTTCATCAAAAATTTCATTCAAAGATATACCTTGAATTTGCTCTTTCGATTTCGATGAGAGGGACCCAGTGCTGGCAAGAAAATTTAATCCATGATGGTTCACAAAGGTAATTTTAAAACTGTGATCAACAACTAACAGATTAATAGGAGCCAATTCAATTAACTTTTGAAAATACTCGTGAGATAAGGCCTGTGCCTCTGATTCAGCAATTTTTAATTTTTTTGTATCAAGGGAGCTCACTGAACTCCCTTTTCAGTTAAAAAAGCACTATATTTCATATCAGTACCCTGAATATGATCAGTCAGCCAGTCTCTTAAAAACTCCATAATATCACTGGAAAGTGTTGCTTTTCCTTGAGCAAAATCTTCTTTAAAGGCAACCACTTTTGCCACAAGAGCTGCATGCTCAGCTTTATGTGCTTCGGCATCGTCATAACCGTGTGTGAGAAAGAGCATTTCTTCATACTTAAAGTGCTTAGCAGTGTAATCTACAAGACCTTCAAGGATTGTACTAAGTACATCATTGCCTTTCCCTTCCATCATTCCATCATGAAGCTGATTTATATATTCTATTAGCTTTTTATGTTGGGTATCTATTGAATTTACTTTTACACTTAAATCGTTACTCCATTCGATAATGGCCATAACACTTCCTCCAAATTTAGTTTTGTTTACAATGGTCTTATCGATTTTAATCAATAAAACTATAATAAAAGTCATTACTTAATCTAGATATTTTGCGCTTAGTTAATACTAGTTTCAAGAGGATTTTTTGATTAAAATCAGGGATTATGATGCCAATCATAGTTATGTGAAAAAAATATAAAGTGGACCTTAATAAACCAGCAACTAACAGTCCAAATCTATCAAATACTTGTTAATTACCTAATATAAAAGGTGGGTCTTTATTAAGACCACATTTTCACATAAAAACTGCAATGCCCTGAAAAAAAAATCTGGTGGGTTCATTCTATGTTAATTATTAACTCGCAAATACACAGGATAAAAACCATGACAACAGTTTTTTCATCTAAGAATGGAGTGAAATTATATTCCCAAGTTGGACAGCTTGGAGCTACTACTTGCTTTGATAATGTGAAATGGAAAAGCCTTGGCGGTGATTACTATCAATTCCATTATCCAGATGATTTTAATATTTCATTTCCAGACAATAAAAAGGACTATGTAAGAAAACTAAAAGATTGTTTTCCCCAAGAAAAAGACCAAATCTCTCGGTATTTTTCACTATTAGATAGCGCGGTTAAGAGTGCTCAAAGTTATTTTGCCTTCAAGCTATTGCCTATTAACCTAGATAAATTCTTAACAAAAATCCTTAACACGGCCTCTACAAAATGGTGGACCCAAACCACTGAAGAAGTTCTTGATCACTTAGGAATTTCCAATCGACTGAAGAGTGTTTTGACTGCGCAGTGGGGCTACTATGGCAGCACCCCCCTTGAATCCTCCTTTGCACTACACGCCATGGTAGCTCCACATTTTTCTCATGGAGCATATTAGTAGGGGCGATGTAAGCGGAATTTTAACAGCTTCTGTAATAGACAGGCGAATAACACGATATTTAATTTAGATATCAAGTGCTTAGAAAATGTAAATATTTCAACAGAGGACATCCTTGAAGCAAGACAATATACAATATGAAAAACGCAAATACGGGCGCGGGACAATGAATTTAGATATCTTCACATATACATCTGTGAGACCTTTTCTCAATGACTACTTCAATGAAAGTAAGTTGATTAAATCTCTTTCTCTCAGAAGATGGTCTCAAACCATGGGCTTTAGATCCCATTCAACACTCCATGATCTACTCAAGGGTAAGAAAAAAATAACCTTGTCCCATCTATTCTATCTTACAAATGGACTCGAATTATCTGATAAAGAAAAGCAGTATTTAAGCCTATTAATACAGTATGAGAATGCTAAAGACAGCACAGAAAAAAGGCCTATCGAAAAAGCTATTATTGAAATTAGACCTGAAGAAAGTACCGTTGTTCTTCAGGAGCAAACATTTAAAATGATATCTGAATGGTTCCACATGGCGATACTGGAGTTTTGCAAACAAAGTAATGTATCGCCCTCTGTTAGTGAGATCAAAAGTGGTCTTTCAAAAATTGTATCTGCTCAGCAAGTAGATAGCGGAATAAGAAGGCTCGTGACACTAGGTCTGCTTGAAGAAGAGTATCACGCCGAAAACTATACATATAAACCAAGACAAAATAGGTTAACCACAACAGATGGAGTTAGTAGTGAGGCGATTAGAAACCACCACGGACAGGTTCTCGAAGTGGCAAAAGTTGCACTGAAAAGTCAAGGCCCTGAAGAGAGAATATCTAATAGTTGTGCCATGGCCATTGATAGCTCAAAGCTCCTAATGGCCCAAGACCTCATAACAGAATTTAGATCTAAACTTTACAATATGCTGGGAACAGGACCTGTGAAGGATAAAACATACCAGCTCACCATACAGCTATTTAACCTGACAAATTAAGAGGATAAAATGAAAAAGATTTTCGCACTATTTGGAATTCTAGCTATACTCAGCTCAGCGGATGCTAAAGAATCTGGTCCGGGAAATGGAGGAATCGTTAACGTCTGTGCCGATTTTGATAAAGATGAAATTCAACATATCTATAAAATTGAACCACTCGATGTATATGATACCCAAAAAAGGGGAATAGACCTTCTAACAAGCGAAGAACTATATACTAAGCAAATTGAAAGTTTTTTAAAGAGAGTTAAAATTATCACCAATGTTTTTCATGCTGATCTTGAAAAGATAAGCCGCATATTACCCGGAAATTTAATTCCCCACCCTGCCCACCAGTTGAAAGTAACAGATGTTCTAGAATCTGATCTTCCTCATGCAAAAGAATACTGTGGCACAAATGGAAGCTATAAGGCGCTGCCTGTTTTCCAATATATGGATGACGTAACAGCTTTTAGCAAAGGTGAAAGGCTAGATCTAACAGACCTTGTAAACGACAAGCTTCTGTTTAACTCTGAGTTATTTGAGGCCTTGAGCGAATTCAATAAAGCGGTGATTACCGCTCATGAGTTGGTCTACACAGCGATTAGATTTAGGCTCAATCGGAATTACCAGCAGGCCAAACCTGAAACATCTAGACTTGCGAGGAAATTAGTAGGGTTTTTCTTTGCTCGCGAGTTAAGTGAAGCGCAGAAAAAAGAGATTCGCTTGAAAATTAGTACAATCTATTAAACTACTCAAGCTTTGCTAGGTGGGTTGACACACTTTTTCGCACCCACTCTTCCACTAATCTCAATATTTTGAAATAATGGCACGGTACATTTTATTCAAGGATGAATTATGAAAACTCTTGCCCTCTGCCTGACCCTACTATTTTCTCTAAGTGCTTTCAGTGAAATCATAGATGTTGAATTTGATATCAAATATAATTCTGGTAAAACTATGAGACAGCAAAAGGGAAAAATAGCCGCTAAAATTGGCCATGCCTTCTCCCTTGAAACTGATGCCTTTAAGGCCGAATTTACCCCCACGCTGGAAAGAAAGAAAGGTGTATCCAATCCTTCTGTGCACTTAGAGGGATTTATCTATAGAAAGGATGGCAAAAAATTAATTCAGCTGAGCAATCCAACAGTCATTGTTCAGCTTGGCAAAAGTGCTGTAATTACTAGCGAAGGCGAAAATGGGCTAAATATTTCATTTAGTATCACTCCCAAGAACCTAATTAAGTAAAAAGTTTGATAGGTCAAACTTTTGTTTGACCCTACTACAAAGCTGTGATATAGAGACTACTTAGAAAGAGGTATCTCTATATGGAAAAATGCTTAATTGAAGCTCAAATTGGTGTTGAAAGCACAATCTCATCAGTAGTTAGCTATCCAGGTGAAGAGGATTTTGCTCTACGTCTGGCCCATTTGGGATTCATCCAAGGTCAAAAAATCACTATTTTAAAAGTCGCTCCTATTTTTGGAGAACCTATTCTAATCTCCCTCAGAGGAGGCCAGTTGGCGCTCACCAAAAAAGAGGCCAGCTGTATTATGGTTGAAAGGAAACAATAAAATGAGAGGAGAAGCAAAATATTTCACACCCCTAGTGGCGTTAGCGGGAACTCCTAATTGCGGAAAATCCTCACTCTTTAATATTTTGACAGGCAAAAATCAAAGAACTGGAAATTTTCCTGGCATCACTGTTGAAAAGAAAATGGGAGATGTGAAATGGGCAAACTCATTATATAGACTGATTGATCTTCCTGGTACCTACAGCCTCGACACCAGAACACTAGATGAAAAAGTGGCCAAAGACGTCTTATTTGGTCTTGATAAAAATGTAGCAAAACCACACCTCATCGTGGTTGTTGTGGACTCTACTAACCTTGGTAAAAGTCTCTACCTTCCACTTGAAATTAAAAAGCTTGGCATCCCCATGATCGTGGCCTTGAATCTATATGACCTAGCGACTGAGCGTGGGCAAGTAATCGATATTGCCAAATTCGAAAGAGAGTTAGGCATACCCGTAGTAACAAGTGTGGCCACCAATAAAAACGGAGCTAAAGAGCTAAGTTTGAAAATTGAAAAAATGCTAGAGTCACTAACTGATCTTAATGCAAGTGTTGATCCGAATACCATAAAAGTATTTCGAGATATGAGTTTTATCAATAAAACCTTTAAAGAAGTTGATGATATTCTGGAAAGCTCTGTTCAATCAAAAATTAAGCCCGACAACATCACCCAAAGAATTGATCGCTGGGCACTTCATCCCGTAATTGGACCCACCTTTCTTGTTTTTGCCTTTTTAATTATGTTCCAAGCTATTTTTTCTTGGTCTGGTCCCTTGATGGATGTTGTTGATTCAGCTGTAGGAATGCTTAGCCAGTACGCTTCCGGTGCTCTTGGAAAAGGTCTACTTGGAAGCTTTGTAGTAGATGGAATTATTGGCGGAGTGGGAAATGTTATTATCTTTTTACCACAAATTCTTATTCTCTTTTTATTTGTATTGATCCTTGAAGATGTTGGATATATGGGAAGGGCCGCTTTTATTCTAGACAATATAATGAGAAGACTCGGACTACCTGGAAAAGCAGTTGTACCACTCTTATCTTCCCATGCTTGCGCTATACCTGGAATTATGGCCGCCAGAACTCTGGCCGATGATAAAGACCGTCTGACAACTATGATGATTGCACCTCTCACTCAATGCTCAGCAAGACTTCCCGTTTTTGCCTTACTAATTGGTGCCTTCTTTGCCGCCGATACAACTCTTTGGGGAGTGCTTAATCTATCGGGACTGATAATGTTTGGTCTCTACATGGTTGGAATTGTCAGTGCTTTTATTATGGCCGCAGTTTTTAAAAGAACAGTACTTTCAGGATCTCCCTCACATCTATTGATGGAGCTTCCTCCTTACCGCTTACCCGATATAAAACAAGTTTTAAAAGGTCTTTGGAATAGGGCCAAAATTTTTATAAAAAGAGCTGGTACTATCATCTTAGCTCTTTCCATGCTGATATGGGTTCTTGTGAGTTTTCCAAAAGATCAAAATGGCGAAACCCAAATTGGTGAGAGTTACGCAGCAACTGTGGGAAAGGCCATTGAGCCAATATTTAGACCACTGGGATTTGACTGGAGAATAACCACCGCTCTCATTCCCAGCTTTGGGGCCAGAGAAATTGTGGTCTCGTCTCTTGGAACTGTTCTATCTATTGAAGGTGACCCTGACTCAGATGAATTTTCAAGCTCACTTGGCACAAAAATATCTAAAACCTTTTCCGTTGCCACTCTACTATCACTACTTGTGTGGTTTATATTTGCCCCTCAATGTGTTTCAACCTTTGCCATTATGAGAAGGGAAACCGGTGGATGGAAGTGGCCTGCGGTCATGGGACTTTACACGCTTGCACTGGCCTATTTTTTCTCCTTTATCACCTATCAAATCATGGCATAGTAAAGAAAAGTGAATAAGGAACAGCTGAAAGCTGCTCCATGAAACACTTTTAGACACTCTTAATCTAAGAATCATTAATTATTTTTGCAGTGAACCCGAGTTATAATCCTCAGGCCATATAATTGTGGTCACTATTTCTGGGGGGAAAGAATGAGTAAGTACTTCATTTTAGTTGGAATATTCATTTTTCTACAAAATAGCAACCTAGTAGCAGAAAGAATTATAGATGTGGGAGATTTACCTGATGACTTAGTCAATTACAGTGACTACCTCGTCTGCGTAAAAAATAAGGTCGAATCTATTATTGATGTAGGCGATCTTCCTGATGGAATTATCGATGTGGGTGACCTCCCCGATGGAATTATCGATGTGGGTGACCTCCCTGATGGAATTATCGATGTCGGTGACCTCCCTGATGGAATTATCGATGTCGGTGACCTCCCCGATGGAATTATCGATGTCGGTGACCTCCCCGATGGAATTATCGATGTAGGTGATCTTCCCGATGGTTTTTTACCTGCTAAGCTATTAGGTCATTGTATTATTGATGTAGGCGATTTACCGGGCGGAATAATAGATGTTGGTGATCTTCCTGATGGGGTTATTGATACTCAGAAGTTCCTTGTATGTGTTGGTAATGCGCTCCAAGTTTCAATAGATTCCGCTAAAGTAGCAAAGCTTCAAAGAGCTTACCCAATAAGTGAGTTTGTACATTGTGTGCCCTAATGAAAGTTTTTAATCAAAAGTTGGATAGTATTCATACATGGTGTTTCCACCGCCTACGATGTCTTGCTCACCAAGAAAACGAAAGTCTAATAGGATTTTGGCCAAGTCTTCGACTTTCACACCTGTTTCATTTTTTAGCAGATGTCCAAGAACAATTCGAGTACTCCGGCTATCAGCTCCACCCAACTTTCGGGCAAGTAGATAAAAGTATTCGTGCATGAAAAGAACCGCTTTTCCCATTACCGAATGCTTTGGATGAAAAAAGAGCCTGTGATCAATATTGAGAAAATTTCTTCCCTCTTCTTTAAATTGAATCGCCATGGTTGTGACCGTGCATAATTTAGTGTTGTAATGTGCAACACTTTTTTCGTCGAATATTGGGATCAATCCAAGATCGTGCCAAATTGTATTGTCGCCAGAAAATTCTTTTTGAGTACTGCGAATTTTTTCACCAAGAGGTGGAATACTGACTTCGATTCTCTGCACCAATCTTTCTAGGTATTGTAAAAATGATTCTGATTGATAAGGAGTAGCAAGCTTTGGTGCTCTATGATCTATCCCTCGTCTTTGTTTTGCATAATAAAGATCAATGGGTTCGATGAATGTAATTTCTGTTAATTGAGAGTCGTTAATATAGCCCAGATTATCTCTGACCTTGTCTGCAACTTCTTTTGTTTGGAAACACACGAGACCTCTTCCGCCACCCGAGTCCATTCCACCAGAGAACGCTCGCGCACTTGCAAGAAGAGCAAAAACTAATACTACTAATCTAATTCTTTCCGTCATGGTCATATACCTTAGGTTAATCCGTTTACCTAGAATCTCACAAGGAGATTTTTTCAATGTAAGTTTTTAACTAAATGAGCCTCTTTGGAAAATTTTCCCCAAAGAGCCGCATTTAATTTACCTTAGATTATTGGCGAATACCAGCACGCTGGTCTTACACCTAATCTATCACCCTTATTCCTCGAACAGTATCCTTGATCTGGATCAAGGTCACTGACTTCTTCATCACTAGAAACTTTACACAAAGCACCTTGAAAGTATGTGTCTAAGCGGCATTGAGGAGATATATTTTTAATACCTTGCTCGCCAAAATCTTCAAGAGAACTTGTGTGAAAATCTGCATTGGGGACCACCCCTCGTAGGATTTGTAAAAACCAGGCCAAGCTTCTCCCTGCGTGAGAGGAGCGAATGCACTTGGCCTGGTTTTCTAACTCTTTAAAGGTCGATTTGCAGAGGGCAGAAACATACGGATGTATGTCAATTTGTTTTAATTCATTTACGTGATCATCTCCGTCCAGATATCTCTTCATACACTTAGAAGTGGCGAAGTAATCTGCTTGCGGAGAGATACTATACTTTGGCTTTGATTTGCTCACGATGGGCGCGCCACCGATAAGTCTTCCAATTGAATAACAATAGACCAAAGCCAAAGAATCTTTTGTCATATAAGCACCGCGTGCCATCCCGCCCATAACAGTCACGATGTAGCGACTTCCCATGGTTCTTGAATAGGCTTGAGGTGCTGCATCTTCCCAACGGTCCTCAATAATTAGTTTTAGACCCTTGGCGGCAAAGTGTGGCACGTATAGGGCAGACATTTTCTTGCGGACGCTCTCATAATCTTTATTGCTAAGCTGAGATGCTGCATTAACTTGACCACCAAAAAAAAAGGCCATCCCTATTAAGAGAAATTGAATGTTTTTAAGGGAAATTAACTTAAAAAACATAGGTCCCCCGCCTCCGTTGAAGAGAAACTAATTTGCGATGTATTAAGCCTAGGGGGCTATATTTGAAAAAAACATATTTTTTTAGTAAATAATATATGAATAACTTTACCAAATGGTAATCAATGGAACTATACAAATACCGTAACTATAAGAAATTCTTGAATAATTACATAGAAAACCTACCTAAAAAAGGAAGGGGGCAGTACTTAAAAATATCTGAATTTTTGGGTGTACATCCCACAATGGTCTCTCAAGTCTTAAAAGGGCCTAAAAATTTCTCGGAAGAGCAGGCCTATAAAGTCTGCGAATATCTGGGCCTCAACTTATCTGAGACTGATTACTTTATGAACCTTTTACACCTTGAAAAGGCCGGCACCATGGCCTTAGAAGATTTTTATGTGAGAAAGCTCGATATTCTCAAATCAAAGGCGCTAAAGGTATCGTCGAGAATCAAGGCCTCAAAGGGATTAACAGAAAAGGATTCTTCAATTTTTTACTCCGATTGGAAATATTCTGCCATTAGACTTTTGACATCATTAGAACAGCTTAACACCCCTGAGGAAATCGCAGAGCGCACAAAGCTACCTTTAAGAGATGTAAAAAAAGTTTTAGATTTTCTGCTGCAAGTAGGACTAGTCAAATCAGAAGACAAGTCCCTCGATATCGGTGTTACAAAAACACACCTAAAGGCGGGCTCGCCTTTTGTTAAGGCCCATCATACAAACTGGAGATTAAAGGCCATTGAAAAAAGCTCTAGCTTAAGCTCTGAAGAACTCCAATTTACTGGGCCACTCACAATTTCCAAAAAAGATTTTGAGACGATCAAAATTAAAATTCTCGATTTGATAGAAGAAATTGGAGAAATTGTTGAAGATAGTCCTGCTGAACAGCTCAGTTGCCTCAATATTGATTTTATAAATATTACCTAAAATGAGAAGAGGCGGAAGTTTACACTTCCACCTCTAGGGTCATTTGGGGTTTAAACGCTACTCTCTTAACGAGTGAAGCGATTAAGCTTAGGCTTTCTAGGTTTTATAGGTCTTGAACTTGGACGTCTTCTCGGTGGTGTACGTGGGTTATGTGGTTTAGCATGTGGCCTACGAGGCTTAACATGTGGGTTTCTAGGTTTTTTGTGCTGACATTTTTCCCACATTAGGTGGTAAGTAATGTCTTCACTTGATTGGCCATCAATAGAATCCATCGTGGCCATTGTATCGTCTTGATTCATATTAGTTCTGGCCATAAGTCTTGTTTGTATATTGAGTACTGTATTTGATCCACACTTTGACCAGTTAAGCCTGCCTTTAAGGCTGGCAGTCAAAACATATTCACCATCTACAGGTCCTACAAACTCTTCTTTTCTAACAACTTCATTCGAAATCTGTTTTCCATGTGAGTCTGTAAAAAAGTATCTGGCACTTAGCTTACCCATGGCCCCTGCAGGAATATAAGTAAAGCCTCTATAGTCTATATTAACAACGGCAACTCTGTGACCTGGAGGAATTGATACAGGAATTTTTATGCGACAATTCTTCTTATCAGAGTTTTTTCCATTCATAGCACCGGCTTCAACCATGTACTCATCAAATAAAATGGCCAAGGTTCTCTTGTCATCAGTAAGTGACACATCAGTTGTTCCGCTTGGGCAGCCTGTGCCACTAACTTGCGGC
>Ga0257117_1000594_pt1 | contig 27179 bp, 25 predicted proteins | sample SI112_135mmetaG_FD_190157 | JGI IMG/M metagenome (GOLD analysis project Ga0257117, IMG submission 190157) | Marine microbial communities from Saanich Inlet, British Columbia, Canada - SI112_135m | ecosystem: Environmental > Aquatic > Marine > Inlet | place: Canada: British Columbia | collected... | reverse complement strand
GTTGCGAAGCCATTTTTGACAAAGTCAAAAATGAACCCTTTTTTCGACAAAGTCGAAAAAATAAGGAGGTTTTAAAGGAGGATATCCTCCTTGTTGCGAAGCCATTTTTGACAAAGTCAAAAATGAACCCTTTTTGGCGTAGCCAAAAATAAAGAGGGTTTAAGGGGGAATATTCCCCCTAGTTATACAACTATCATCAGATAAATCAGATATATTACCATCGCTATCTAGTATTAAATTACTATCATTATTTAATTCAATGAAATGATTTTTAACGATATTTGTGATAAAATTATATGTATCATTCACTTGTTCCAAACTTCTTGCACCAGTAAGAATAACAGTTCCTTGTTGGAAACAAAATATTGAAACAATAACACAATTTTTGCTTTGTCCTTTATTTTTCGCTTTATTTTTCTTTGATAAAAACGCACATTGTTTTGCTTCTGAACTCATATTTTCGCATTGTTTTTCACAATCAACACTACTTACATATTTAATATTGACACCAGGGTATCTACTTTTATTAAACGGCATACATATTTGTCCATATTCTTTTGTCAAGATTTCAATTAATTTTTCTCTATTTAAATTAAAATTTTCAACTGTATTTTCAACATTATCACGAACAGTAAATTTGAAATCACTGTTAATGAGATATGTTCCGATCTCAACGATAGCCAAAGTTTCTGGAGTTTCAACCGCTTTCCTAATATATTTAATATTATGTTCAACTGGAATTTTTTCGATTGGAATAACTTCTTTGACAGCGTTTTTCTTTTTTCTTCCTTTTTTAGCACCAGTTTTTTTGACTGTGGTTACATCTTTTTTTAAAGCCAGAATGAACACTCTCCATTCATCTTCATTCATATCATTTTTTTTAGCCATTACATCTGCGTAATCATTGGGTGATAAATTAATATCCATAATTCCTGGTTCTTTTATTCTACCAATTTTTTTAAGTTCATCAATTAATATATCCATTGATTTGCTCGATTCTTCTTCACTGCGACATCCAGCCATTTGCACTGTTCCATTAACATATAATTTAGTTGAAATAACTCTACCAACACACGGAGAAATATTGATGGTTACTTGATGCCAAAATGTTTTTTTCTTTTTACTATTTTTTCTCACTGCTTTTTCTTTCTCGGGTTTTCCTTTCCAATGTTTTTCTTCTGGTTTTGGTTTATAACATAAACTATAAATTGGATGAGTTAATTGTTCGTTTCCTTGTGTTCTATCTCTTTCATAATAACATGTGGGACATCGCTCACTTTTTAAATTGCCACATGGAGAATGTTCCATATATTTAAAAATTAACCCTGTATCTACACATGAACTTAATTTAGCGATTTTAACTTCTGTTGAAATTTTATAATCTGAATGTTCTATTTCATATCTATTCTCAAAGGTCATACCTTACTTAATGGAATAAGTATTTCTTTAAGTATGATGTTTCAATTTTTTTTTTAGGTGAGTGAAAACACACCATAATGTATAACATAATAATTAGTGATAAAACCAAACAAAAAACCAGTTCCCAAAACAATAAGTTCTTTTTTTGTTTTGATAATATTATTTTTGATAATAATGTGTTCTATATTTGGTTCGTTATCTACCTCAAGTTTTTCATTTTCTTTTGGTTCAACATCCACCTTCGGTTCATTATTATCTGCCTTCGGTTCATTATTTGGTTTGATAATATTAGTAAGATTATTTAATCGATTTAATGCGATATGGTTTCTATCTAAAAAATTTAGAAAATGTTTAATTGTGTTATCTGATAGTTTAAATATATTTTCTTGTTTTTTGCTATTATCACTAATTGATTGTCTTATTTTATTGAAACATACACTATTTATTTTAGTAATAAGTGTATCGGATATATTGAGTTTTTCGATAGGTTTGTTTTCCATTGTTATTTATAGAAAACTACATTTTAATATTCAAATAAAAAATTGAATATAAAAACACAATGATTACCATATTACTATACACAATGTCATATTTCAAAATACCCGTACCAAGTTTATATTTAATGAAAGACACATCAAATGATGAAGATATATGTTATTTGAGTGAATATTCTGAAAAAGAACCGCAACCCAATAACATATTATTGAAACTTAAGGATCATCAAAAGACATCATATTCACATATTAAGTTATTGGAAAAAGATGATGGTTTTTATTATTCTTTGGACAAAGATTGTAACGAAACTATATTGATAGATAATGATGATATTAATGAAGTATTAACCAAAACACGTTCGTTTAATTATATTCAAACTAATTATTGGATATTATCAGATAAAACAGGATATGGAAAAACAATAACTTCGTGTTGTTGTTTAGGCGATATATTAAAGGAAAACGAATTAAGTTATGACTTTGATGATATTTCATTAATATCTAAAATTGGAAATAAAACAAGACAATGCAATAGTTTAATTCAATCAAGTTCTACCACAAATAATTCTCAGAATGTTAAATCGACAAGGATTCACTATATTCCAGATAGGGAAATGTTATTCCAACAAACAATAGATGGTGTTTTACATGAAACAAAATATTTAAATTTAAATGTAATTAACACTACAGTAATCATAGTTCCTTATGGTAAAGTATTTAAACAATGGTGTGAAACATTAGATAATAATACTAAATATCATGGACTTCAAATATTGAATAGAACCGACGCACTCCATAATAATATGATGATACCCAAACTTGTTGAAATTTACGAAGCAATAGATGAGTCATATCGAAATATTTGCAAAAACATCATAGCATATAATAAATATGACAACATCCATATGTTAGAAAACGAACCAATTGATGATTTAATTGAAGAACTTATGGACTATAAACGATATTTGGATAGCCATGATTACATATTGATAACAAATACTTTTGCGAAAAATATGTTTGTGTCATTAGACCAATGTTTTTCAACAAGTTTATCAAAAATAATTTATTTATATTGTTTGAGAAAAATGGTAAGATGTTTTAATGACATAAATAGTGATACAACGAAAGAATATATTGATAGTAAAACGTTAATTAAACTAAAAAAGATCGAAAACCCTCCACCTACATCATCCAAATATAATTTGATGAATATGATAAAGGAAGGGGCGGAACATCGTTATGATTCATGGAGAGATGGATATAAATTTTATCGAATAATCATAGATGAAGCGGATTCGGTTAATTTGCGTGGTTCTAATAACATAAGTATGTTTTCACATAAATATATTAAACTAGGGTTAGTAACTTCGACATATGATAATTTATATGGTTATGGTTCTTTGCCTATTTTCTCAGACGTTATATTGAGGAATTCAAATGGGAACGAGAAAATGATTCCAATTATTAAAAATAAAGAGGAATATATCAAGAAATCATTTGCTATGCCTGAGATAAACAAATCATATTTGATATGCACGTATAACAACAAATATTCTGATATAATGAATGGACTTGATTATTTAGTAAATAAAGGGTTAATGCCTCATGATGTTAGGGAATTATTAAACGTGAATGATTTTCATGGTGCTATGAAGAAAATGGGTGTATCCGAAGAAAACAATGAAAACATAATCGACAAAATTTGTAAGAATATCATAGTTGATATAAAAAACAAAAAAATAGAGAGAGAGATGATATTGAAGTTAGATTTAACGGAACACATGAAAAATGAAAAAATTAGTAATATTGATAAGCATATTGCACATTTGAACGAGCGTGTAAAAGACTTAAACATGAAATTTAGGGATATTAATATTTATGATAAGGCTAGAAACAAATATGGTGTCGATGCGGTTAATAGCATTGAAGACATATTTGTTGATTATGATGGTATTCCTGATTGCACATTATCGAAGGTAGAAATAGAGGAAAAACATGACAAAGAAAAAAAAGAATTATCAGAATTATTTAAAAAAATTAACGTAAGTTACGAAAGTAACGCAGATGATCTAAATATATTTAATAAACTATTGGAACAGATAAGCAACGATAATAAATATTGTGGTATTTGTTCTGGTTTTTATAAGAATCCAGTGCTATTGAATTGTTCTCATATATATTGTTCTGTATGTTTATTTGGTATGGCAGAAAGTAAAAAAAATTTGTCGTGTATTATATGTCCAGTATGTAAGCAAAGTTCTAAATTTAATAAACTTCGTTTGCTTGTGGATGAATCATCTAAAAATTTAAATGTCAATGATGAGTTTGAGTTAAAAGAGGATTACAAAGCGTTAAATCTTCTATTCAAGGAGGTATTAAATTCAAACAACACAACAGAGTCATTTGTTAAAACCAAAACTATTCGTGCAATGGATAATACTAGGGCATATGATACTTTGGATGATAAATTGATGTCCATTATTAAATTACTCAAATATATTCATTGTAACAATAGTAAGAAAAAAGTGTTAGTATTTTCTAATCACGAATCAATCATAGAAAATATAATTACAAGAGTTAATAACCATGATTTATCATACAAATATGAACATGCGAAGGGTGTAGGTGCGGAAAAATCGATAACCCGATTCAAAACGGGTAACAGCAATTTGTTGTTTCTCAATTCTAAACATAATGCATCAGGAATTGAAATTGTGGAGGGAACTGATATAATTATATTACACAAGATGACAAATAGTGTTGAAAAACAAATTATAGGCAGATGCATGAGGATGGGTAGAATCCAACCTATCAATGTTTATTATTTATATCACATGGATGAAATTGAACCACAACCACAACCACAACCACAACTATATATACCACCAGTAGCAGTTCCACCGAACCTACCACAACTACCGTTACTATAGGTCATGAATAAAATAGAATAAAATAGAATAAAATATAGAAATCAACTAAAAAAATGAAATAGAATAAAAAAATTGATGATAATATTATATAATATTATTATAACTATAATAATATGTCTAAAAAGCCCGTTATTGTCAATATAGAAGGAAATGTGGGTGTGGGTAAATCTACATTGTTGAAGTCATTTGAGGATTCAGGTGTATTAAACGATGTTTTGGTGGATAAACGTATTGCACACATTTATGAACCAGTTGATTTTTGGATCAATTATAAGGATAATAAGAATATTGATATATTGGATCATTTTTATAGGGATCAATCAAAATATGGATTTAGTTTCCAGTGGTTGGTATTTATGAGTAGATTGAAGGAGATTAAGAAGCATATCGATGATGGATATGATATTATTATAGTGGAACGATCAATATTTACTGATCGTAATGTTTTCATGAAAAGTTTATATACACAAGATAAAATAACTGATATGGAACATAAAATTTACATGGATTGGTTTGAGTGGGTTGCGAATAATTTCGAGTTACCAGAGCAAAAATTCATGTATTTAGAATTATCAACGGAGGGTTGTTATGAGAGAATATTAAATAGGGATAGAACGGCGGAAAAAACAATAGATTACAGTTATTTAGATTTATTAAATAATAATCATAATGTATGGTTGAAGGATATGTCTGATTCAGACTGTTTAATTCTTGATGGAACTTATGATAATAAAAATGAAAAAGATGTTCATGATATGCATGGCAAAATCAAAGATTTTATATTAACACATATTTGAATAAACTTATTTGAAAATATGTGAATATGTTATCATATTAAATACGAATTTAATACGAATTTAATACGAATTTAATACGAATTTAATATGACATAATAATATCATGGAACTAAATTTATTTAATTTAGATGCTATTAATATTTTTAAAAAAAAGAAAAAAATCAATAATTCTATGTCTCCATATGAGATAATTCATTTAATATTAAAAAAAGGGAAAGAAATTAAATCACCATTTGAATCCAATTTATATGCACAAATAATAGATGATAGTTTATTTGAACAGGAAGAACATTTATTAACAGATAGTTCAAAAGAGACAAAAGGATTAAACATGAATGCTTATCGTAGATTACGTAAGCATAGTACTATTGATTTTTTTGAAAAAATGAAAACATTAAAAATATATTCTTTGGATATTGACATCCGTAAAAAACAGTTACATACGTTAATTATTATAGATGAAAAAGTGGGTGTATTCCGTGTGTACATTGGTGATCCAAATACAAATAGATTTTGTGGATCGGTAACATATGTTTCTTCTCCATATCAAGTATTATCACGATCAATTAACAAAAGAAAATTCATTAATATTAAGTATCACCATGGACATATTGATTGGATTAAACCGCACGAAAAATGTAATGTGGATTTAACAGGAACAGAACTATTGAAGTTATTTATTAATTTAAGCAGATTATTGAATGTGAAAAAATTAGATTTGTGGGATGATTCACATATCATTTGTGACACAAAACACAGTATGAATAAAAATTTAACTATCAATGAAATAAAACATCATAAACATGTGTATAATAATTTCAAATTTTATAAGATTTTTCACGAAAATAAGACATGGTATCAGAAACATGGTTTCCGTCCATCGATGGAAACCAAAACTAGAAAAAAATCACATAGAAAAATATTGGATGTTTTGATTCCTCCAGCATCTAGTGTTACCAGTGGTTTGGCATACAAAAAATTTTTAGATAGATATAATAATAGTATAAAGATATTAAACGATTTTGATATGATGTTACTACCATTATTGTTCAATTCCATAATAGAAAACAAAACATTATCGAATAAACTTAACAATGATAAATTGATAAGAAAAACATTTATGACGATGTTTAAGAAAATTGTTAAAAACATATTATATGTAAATAAAAATAAAAGCAAAAAAACAAATGTGTTGAGAATGCAAGATTATGTTAAATATATAACTAATTCAGGATGTCAATATTTTAAAGATTTTGAAAATATATTTTTAGACGAAGAACAAGAATTTATATTAGAAATAATTCATGTATTAACGGAATATGATAGCGTGTTATCCAAACAAGATATTAAACTAATATTGGTAGAATTAGGTGATTATTATGATGCATTTGATACATTAGATTTTACTATCTATTATAGTTTGAATTTAGATTGAATTTGCAAAGCAAATTCAATCTAAATTCAAACGTTAAGACTTTGTCTTAACGATCACGTTGGTGTCTATTCGACACCAACTGAGTTTTTTATGGTTTCACCAAAAAAAAACTCATTGATGAAGGATAAAATTTGATAACTTCGTTATCAAATTTTTGTTAATATATTTGGATTTGCTTTGCAAATCCAAATGTTAAGACTTATGTTTCGATGCGTATATATTTAATATATAAACATATCTTTATATCCCTTTATTTTTTCGACAAAGTCGAAAAAATGGCTTCGCAACAAGATTATTCTTCTACATACGTAAGCCATTCTTCAATAACTTTCTCATCATAATCTCGTTCTTCCATTTCCAACCTAACTTGTTTAACTAATTCGTCACCTTCATATTTTTTTTGTAACATGAGTATGATATTGCTAATCTGTTCATTTGAATTAATATGAATAATAATATCATCGTAGAAACCATTAAGAATATTAACTAATCTAGTCATACGTCCTGTGAAACATTTGCAAATTGTATCTTTGATTTCTTCATTTAGAATTTTTAATAATTCATCACGTTCAGAATGCTTAACGATTCGTGAAATAACATATCTAAATACTTCTTCAAAAGTGACTAAATACACACTATGTTCAGTAGCGTCATCGCAATAATTTATTAATTCACGTTTTGTTTGTTCTTCTAATTCTTCGCATTCAACGATATATTTTTCACATTCATCAGGAGATAAAATATCTTTGTCTTTCAATAAATTTTCGAGTGAATTTCTAAATGAACTTTGAATACTTGAAGTATGTATATTTTGTTCATCGAAATATATTTTATCTGTATTATTTTTTTTTATTATGTTTAGCCATCGTCTAACTGGTGGATGGATATGTTCTATTAGATTATCATCATGATAAAATATTCGAACAGGTCTTAATTCCAATAAAATCAATGGTAATTCCGTTATTTGGTTATTGGACAAACTTAGTTCCTGTAAAGAACTAGGTAAATTTTCAATTTTTGTTATTTGGTTGCGAGACAAATTTAGTATTTGTATGGAACTTGTCAAGTTTTCAATTTTTGTTATTTGATTTTGAGATAAACCTAATTCTCGCACCGAACTAGTTAAATTTTCAATTTTTGTTATTTGGTTGTAATGCAAATTTAGTATTTGTATGGAACTTGTCAAGTTTTCAATTTTTGTTATTTGATTATAGTATAAAATTAACATTTGTAATGAATCTGGTAAATTTTCAATTTTTGTTATTTGATTACAGTATAAATATAACTCCCGCAATGAACTAGGTAAATTTTCAATTTTTGTTATTCGGTTATTAGATAATCCTATAATCGACAACGAATTAGGTAAATTTTCTATTTTTGTTATTCGGTTATTAGATAATCCCATGACCAACAACGAATTAGGTAAATTTTCTATTTTTGTTATTTGATTATATTCTAAACCGAATTCTTGCACCGAACTAGTTAAATTTTCAATTTTTGTTATTTGGTTACAGTGTAAAATTAATATTTGTAATGAATCTGGTAAATTTTCTATTTTAGATATTTGGTTATTTTCTAAATGCAGTGTCTGTAAGACATGCGGTGAATTTTCGATTTTCGTTATTTGATTATTTATTAAATATAATTTTAGTAAAGAATCAGGTAAATTTTCTATTTTTATTATTCGATTATTTTTCAAATATAATTCTAGTAATGAATCAGGTAAATTTTCTATTTTTGTTATTTGGTTACCAGATAATCTTATAATCGATAACGAATTAGGTAAATTTTCAATTTTTGTTATTTGGTTATAATCTAAATATAAATGTTGTAAATTTTTAGGTAAATTTTCAATTTTCGTTATTTGATTATTGTGTAAAATTAACGATTGTAAAGAACTAGGTAAATTTTCTATTTTTGTTATTTGATTATCATTTAAATATAATTCAGTTACGTCATCAGGAATGACAGGTATTTTTGTTAAATTTTGATTTGATAAATCTAATAAAACCATTTTATGTGTATTGACAATATATGTTGTCAATAACATTATATTCAATTTTTTTTTGCAAAATTCAACCCCTTTAAAAATTCTTCGAATTTTTATCCCTTTATTTTTTCGACTTTGTCGAAAAAATGGCTTCGCAACAAGATTATTCTTCTACATACGTAAGCCATTCTTCAATAACTTTCTCATCATAATCTCGTTCTTCCATTTCCAACCTAACTTGTTTAACTAATTCGTCACCTTCATATTTTTTTTGTAACATTATGATAATATTGCTAATCTGTTCATTTGAATTAATGTGGATAACAATATCATCGTAGAAACCATTAAGAACATTAACAAGTCTAGTCGTGCGTCCCGTGAAACACTTGCAAATTGTATCTTTGATTTCTTCATTTAGAATTTTTAATAATTCATTACGTTCAGAATGCTTAACGATTCGTGAAATAACATATCTAAATACTTCTTCAAAAGTGACTAAATACACACCATGTTCAGTAGCGTCATCGCAATAATTTATTAATTCACGTTTAGTTTGTTCTTCCAGTTCGTTACACTCAAGAACATATTGTTTGCATTCATCTGGAGACAGAACATCTTTGTCTTTCAATAAATTTTCGAGTGAATTTCTAAATGAACTTTGAATACTTGAAGCATGAATATTTTGACCATCTGAATAAACTTTATTATTATTATTATTATTATTCCTTATATTTACGTTTATGTTAAATCGATTTATCCACCGTTCAACTAATTGATGTCGATATTCGATTGGATTACCATGATGGTAAAATTCTCTAAGATTAACGAGTTCTAATAAAACAATAGGTAATTCCTCTATTTGATTGTTATGTAAATTTAGTATTCGTAACGAACTTGGTAAGTTCTCTATTTTTTTTATTTGATTATGTTTTAGACTTACTATTTGCATCAAATTTGGTAAATTTTCTATTTTTGTTATTAGATTATGAGACAAATATAATTCTCGTAATGAATTTGGTAAGTTCGCTATTTTCGATATTCTGTTATATTGTAAATCTAATTTTTGCAATGAATTGGGTAAATTTGTTATGTGTGTTATATGATTATTATGTAAATATAATTTTTGTAGGGTGTTTTGAAATCCATCCATGGTTATTATGTAATTATTGTCCAACCATAGTTCTTGTATCGAATTTGGTAAATTCTCTATTTTTGTCACTAGATTAGCACTTAAGTGCAATTGCAACAAAGAATCTGGTTCATCGTCTTTGGTTCGTAAATTTTCTATTTTTTTTATTTGATTATTAGATAATTTTAATATTTGTAAGGTATTTGGTAAGGATTCAATTTTTGTCACATTGTTATGACACATATCGAGTTGTTGTAAATAATGTGGTAAATCTTTTATTTTTGTTAAATTGCAGTCACTTAAATCAATGTGAATATTTTGTTCTTCCATTTTATATAAGTTTGAGTTTGACTTTATCAAATTCAAACGACAAACTATAAGATATAATTATAATTTAATAATAATCATGACTGCATACCACATAGTATTGAGTGGAAGTGGTAGTAGATATATTTCGTTTATGGGTAGTTTAGCGTATTTCAATGAGACTGATCCGAATTTTTTGAAAAAGGTAAAAACCATAATTGCTACTTCAGGTGGAACTATTGTTGCATGTTTAATAGCCTTAGGATATGATTTTGTGACTATCAAGAATTATTTGATGAATATTGATTTCAAGAGTTTTAAAAATATAGATTATTTAAATATTTACAATGGTTATGGTATAGATTCTGGGGATAATATTACTTCTATGATGAGAAACATAATTAAGAAAAAAGTGGGTGATGGTGATGCTACGTTAGAAGATTTGCATGATTTTTCAGGAATAGAATTGATATTTACGGGAACATGTTTGAATACATATACAACCACCTATTTCAGTTATAAAACATATCCGAATATGCCTTTAGTGACGGCTATAAGAATATCGATAAGTATTCCATTTTATTTTACTCATGTCAATTATAATGATAAGGTTTATGTTGATGGTGCATTATTGGAGTATTTTCCAGTTAGTAAAACCGAGGAGTTAAAAAAAAATGGAACTATAAAGCAAAGTGATACAATTATATCGATTAAATTATCTGATATAAATGAAAATTTATCATATCGTCCAATAAACAACATCAAAGATTTTAGTTTGCATGTTTGTTATTGTGTTTCGCAGAATTTAGAAAAAGAGAAAAATTTGGAAATATACCAAAAATATGTAACTAGTCATAATAACCATAATTTTCATTTTCTAAAAATTATAACAAAAATAAATTCATTAAATTTGGAAATTGATAGAGATGGAAGAAATGTATTATTCGATGATGCATATAATTTAACAAAAAGTTATATGGATAAAAAAAATTTATTTCATGGTTAATTTAGCACGTGTATTATTGATAAACATATTACCAGCAATGGGTGTTTCTTTATCAATAACTCCACAATGATAGAATTTATTATTTTGGTTATCAAATAAACGTTTATTGATAGTTGTATTTTGATATACTTCATCGAGTTCATCTGATATTTCACCATTTTTGCAATAATTATCTATACTAGAACATTGATTAAGTTTAAGGTCTTTTTTTGTTCTACAATATCCAAGTCCAGGTTGCCAAAGTCCCCGAAGATCGCTTTCTATATTAGGATTAATATTGTTAGTCATATCTTGTGCTAAACCATCATGTGGTTCAATATTTCCGTTACGTTTAGAATTAATTTCGGTTGGAAGACAGTTTTGTATAGCAGGTCTGAAAATATAGTCATTACCACCTGGTGAGTTAAAAAAATTTCTTTGTTTTATGTATTCATTATCGACATCTTCTTGTATTATGCATGTTTGATGTTGTTGAACAAAACTAGGATCAACATAATCAACAGATGCTTGTGATCCAAGTGATTCAATTGGGACATAATTGCCTTTGTTACGTTTTTCCAATGTTACTTTATCATTACTAGGTGTAAATTCAGAAACACAACTTCCATTTAGTGTAAATACCATTGAATATATATTCACATGATATGTTTTTATTCATCATAATAATCAGTTTTATTAATTTCCTTTGAGAATCTTTTTTTCGATATATTTTTATTTTTGTTTTTTTTATCAACAGAAACATGATGTTTCAACTCATTTTTAGTTAATTCGTTCCGTGCAACTTGTCTATCCATTTTAATATTATTATAAATAAACATCAGTTTATTACCTTTTCATAATTCCTAATATCAATTATTTGCAAAAATTTATCATGCGATAAGTCGCAATAATTATATTTATTATCATTCGATGTAATGAAAATGCGTTTGGTTGCTTTACTATTGTAGGTATCACAGAATGTATTATTAACCAAATTAATAATACACACATCACAATGAACCGATAATACAGATAATGCTATTTTAAATAAAATTGGTTTTATGGTTTCGTGTATATTTTTAGTCAAGTCATTATTAATTAAATCTAAACCTTTATATAGTTGTTTCGTTGTCAGTAATTTTAAAAGTTTATTTGATTTTGATTTTGATTTTGATTTTTGATTTTCATGTGTTTTGGCGATAGTGATGAGTGAAACGACTTCATGTTGAACGTCATGTATGGAATCAATTGATTTTCCTAGAATACCAGATTGTAGAATTGAGTTCCATAAATCATCATCATAATTACTAATTTTACTTTTATTAATATTATCATATAAATTTTGTTGTGATAATCGATCTGGGAATAGATGAACAAATGTAGGTTTGCGTATTGAAGACATAGCATATTTGTATATGTTATATCAGTATTATTTCTATCAATTTTTTTTCAACTTCTCATTTTTAATATTTATTTTTATTAACATTTGTTGTCATATTTTGAAAACTGGAGATTAGTTCATCATCGTATATATTAGAATTGTTGATAGTTGATATATTTCTGAAATAATCTTTATTTTTATTTTCTTTTGATGTATTTATGGGAATAAAATCTTCTAATAGAAGTGCATCATCTTCGGTTTGGTAGGCTTTTATAGTTTTAGTTGTAATAGGATCATTATCTTTTTTCCAATCAATATGAAGTGCATTTGGAGGGATATATTTAACTTTGAAACCATTTTTTTTTAAATTGAGAATTAAATATGCAGTACATTCTTTAATGTTATAAACGGGCATTCCTACTTTCATTTCGGGAACTTTATATAAACAACTTGAATTTTCTTTTTTTGATGCCCTAACAATTCTTCCATGACATAATTTAAGTATTTTATCGAAAACTTCAATTCGTTTCTCTCGTTTTTTAGTAGTTTCATTTCTTAATTGTTGAATATCTAGAAAATTAGACATGTTATATATATTTAATTATAAATTATAAATTATTTTTTAACCATTTCATGATTAGTGGATGAGGATCAAATAGTGGATTACCAAAATAATGAAATATCTCTAAATTTTTGCATTTTAATAAAGTCATAGGCAATTTATTTATTTCATTATCGTTAATGCACAATATTCGCAAACCAGTAGGTAAATCCCCTATTTGTTTTACCTTACCACAGTCCGAATATAATATTTGTAACGAATCAGGTAAATTTTCTATTTTTTTCATTAGGTTATCACCTATATATAATGTCTTTAATGAACTAGGTAAATTTTCGATTTTTGTTATATAATTACTACACAAAGATATAATTTGTAATGAATCTGGTAGATTTTCTATTTTTTCTATTTTATTTGTGGAAATATCTAAAAACTGTAATAAATTAGGTAAATTTTCAATTTTTGTTATTTGATTATTATTTAGGATAAGTTTTACTAATGAACTGAAATAATTTCCTAAATTTTCGATTTTCATTATTTTGTTATAGCGTAGATCCAAAGTTTGTAATGGAATATTAGGCAGATCTTTTATTTTCATTAAATTTCTACAACCTAAATCAAGTGACATTGAATATTGTTATTTATAAATAATCATTATTTATATTCAATTTTTTATTATTTTTCATTCTTCAACGAAACTTAACCATTCCTCAATAACTTCGTTATCATAATCTCGTTCTTCCATCGCTTTCCTAACTTGGTTTATCAACTCGTCGCCTTCATATTTATCTTTTAACATTATGATAATATTGGAAATCTGTTCATTTGATCCGATTTGAATAGTAATATCGTCATAAAACCCGTTGAGAACATTAACTAGCCTTGTTAATCTACCAGTGAAACATTTGCAAATAGTATCTTTAATTTCTTCATTTAGAATTTTAAATACCTCACTACGTTCGAGATGTTTAACAATTCTAGAAATAACATATTGGAAAACTTCCTCAAACTTAACTAAATAAACGCTATGTTCTGTGGTATCATCACAATAATTTATTAATTCACGTTTAGTTTGTTCTTCTAATTCACTACACCCAATTACATGACTTTTACATTCATCCAATGGTAAAATGTTTTTGTCTTTCAGTAATTTTCCTAAGGATGAACGAAATGATTTTTGGATAGTAGAATTGTGAATATTTTGTCCATCAGAATAAACTTTATTATTATCGTTTAATCCTCTGTTACGCCTATCTAGCCACCGTTGTACAGGAACAGATATAGTTTCGATATGATTATTGTTATAAACAAAATAATTCAATTGTCTTAATTCTAATAGATCTAAAGGCAATTCAGTTATTCGATTAAAATATAAAAATAATTGTTGTATCGAACAAGGTAAATTTTCGATTTTAGTTATCATATTTTCATATAAATATAATATTAACAAATTACTGGGTAAATTTTCGATTTTTGTTATATGATTATAAGACAAACTTAATTCTGTTACATTATTAGGTATATTTTCTATTTTAGTTATCCAATTATGGGACAAATTTAATTTTGTTACATCGTTGGGTATAACAGGTATTTCCGTTAAATTTCGATTTGATAAATTTAAATAAACCATTTTTATATATAACATAATATTTTACAAATATTATATTCAATTTTTTTTTTATCCCTTAGTCAAGTATAAACTTTGATTATTAACAATAAATTTCATTATATGTTCTTTGCAAGACATTAATTTATTTAGAAATCCTGTATGATCATCATTTGATTCATATATTTTAATCAATTCATCAATAATATTAACAATTTTCAATATATTTTTAATCAATTCGCCTATGAATACATCTGTATCGTCACAATATGCAAAAATAACTTTTTTTGCTTCTTCAACGCAAGTTACGTCATACCAGTTAGCAATAAATTCAATTAAATCGTAATTAGGTAAAGCATAACATTCGTTTTCTATCAAATTATCACATTCATAATTATCATATGATTGATATAATGAAACCAGAGTTTTGATAGAATTTGAAACCTTATTATAATCTAAATTCTTTCCAGAAGTGATATTAACATCTTTAAATCCGAAAAGTGGTTCTTTCAATTTCAATCCATTCAAACAACTAACAACACACAAAATTTCTTTTTCGTTTAAATCGAATAATGAACCATTATATATATATTCTCCAAATGCTAAACAATGACATTCTTGTATATTACACGCAATTAAACCCTTATTTGTGATGGTATCCCCTTCAATAAATTTATATTTATCCAGATAATCTAACACAGCATCAATATCTTGTTTCAATCGATTCTCTTGATGATATTTAGATTTTTCCAATGTATCTTTTTGTGATAATAGTGATTGGTAATCTGTATCCATGGCAATGACTTTATCAATATTATTGTTTCCCTTTTTAAATAAGACAAGTTCTCTTTCTCCACTTATTCTCGATTTTTTATTATTAGAATTTGTTTTCTTAATAAGTGTATGATATTGATTAATAAGTTCCTCATATTCACCCAAATATGATTTCTTTTTTGTTATCAGAATATCTATATCTGTTATTTCATCATTTATTTCTTGAACATAGGCATTAGTTTCTTTATATGCATTACTATGTTTGCAAAAATCTTCAATATCAATATTACCTTCATTTATCAATCTTAAAACCAACCCAGGGTGAATTTTAAATTTCGATTGTAACATTTGAGATCCACCATCAACCATACTTTTATAAATATTCATCATAGGCAATTCAAATAATCCATTTAAATGATAAACGTGACCGATTTTATCCAATCCTCTACGTCCCGCTCTACCAGCCATTTGTGTGTATTCATGTCCATGTAAAACACGCATATCACGTCCATCGAATTTTTCAATTCCACTAAAAATCACGCTTTTAGTTGGTAAATTAATTCCTACTGCGAAGGTTTCGGTTGCGAATAGCAATTTGACATATCCTTTACTAAACATAATTTCTATCATTTCTCTGAAAATGGGTAACAATCCTGCATGATGAATAGCAACTCCTTTTTCTAGCAATTTTATGATAGTTTCATATTCGCCCAACTGGGTAAATTCATTATAATTAGGTAATTTACTAATAATTTTAAAACATTCATCTCGAACCAAACTCGATTTTTTAGATTCGTCTTGATTAAAAAGAACTTCTTCCATCATACTTGCATATTTTTCAACATTCTTTCTGTTGAAAACGAAACAAATACATGGTAAAAGATTTTTAATTTTCAACATTTTAACTATGGTATTCAAAGCAAATTGTGGTGTAATTCTTGTTTTATATTTACGTAAAATATTAGTTACATTTTTAACCATATTATAATTTTCATAGGTAAATTGTTCTTCTGTTTTAATATCAAACGCTTTGTTAGTATTTGATAAAACCACACTTTGTTCTTCTTTGGTATATTTTTTAGCCATTCCATTAGGAAACGGAATATAATAATGATGTTTTAAAGGAACAACACGCATACATGTATCAGTAAGAACTACTTGTCTATCACTATTGGATTCAACCCATTTACAAAATAATTCAGGTTTATCGATAGTTGCAGATAACATAATCATTTGAACATTTTTAAATTGTCTTAACATAATAATGGATTCTTCCCATACTTTACCTCTTTCTGAATCGTTAATATAGTGAATTTCATCAAAAATGACGCAATATAAATCGTTTTCCAAGTCAATACTAAAATGATTTACACCCATATTTTCTTTTTTATTGAACAAATTATTCCTGAGAATTTCAGTTGTCATAATTAGAACATCTCCTTCAGGATTGTATTTATTATCACCAGTTAAAATACCAAATGATATATCTTCGTATGTTTTGCTAAATTCATGAAATTTTTGATTACTTAGAGATTTAATAGGAGATGTGTAAATAACTTTTTTGCCCATAGCAACAAATTTTTCAATACCATATTCTGCGGGTAAAGTTTTACCACTACCAGTTGGTGCAGGAACAAGAACATGATGTCCTTCGTCAATTCCTCTAATCGCACATTTTTGAAAATTACTTAATTCGAAAGGATAATCCTTATAAATATGTTTATCTATATCGTCTTTATATTGAATAACCATTGTATCTAATACCAATATAATCTCTGAAACTTAAATTAATCAATTTTTTTTTGATAAATAAAATTGATATGTTTTTTAATTATGCATAATAAATCCATTATTATGAAAAAATGTATAATTCTTGAAAACTTTTTAGTATTTTGTGCTTGTGTGTTGTTCATATTGGCATTAATTTTTGCGGTAATAAATGATCAAGTCGGAAAATCAGTAGAAACAATTTCAAAAAATATATATTTGGGTGATAACGCTGATTGGTTGCCTAACGAAAATGTGATAATAATGACTAAACAGAACAATGACAAATGGAATTGGCGATATACTGATGAAAACGGACGTGAATTAGTCCAAGTATGTAAAGGATGGTATCATAATTCTGTATTTAGGGTTGATGATATGTTGGTCACTTATTACGAAAATCATAAAGAAGGTTATTCGATACTAATGAATGATGAAGGTATTTGTTTGTATCGCATAATACCACCAAATGATATTAGTAGAACGAAATATATTATAAAAAAAAATAAAAAATATAATATTATTGGATATGTGATTGTCGTGAATGACAATTCATTTATTATTGAAAATATACATGGAGATTTAATGATTACACATACTTTACGGGATGATAAACTAGTTATTACTAAAACATCAAATAACACGATTCCACTATTATTATCAATTGGTGTATCAAGTAAGATCGTATTTAATACAAGCGATAAATGCAATAATTTATGGAGGACTTCATACTTACTTGGGTTTGTATTTTTAATAACCCTTTTGATTTCTTTTGCAGGTTCAGGTTTGATAAACATTTATATGGACACGAGTTTTAGGAATAATTCACATGGAGAACCCAATGAATTTCCTGCCGAAATTGACATGAATGATGTATGTAGAAATGGATATGTAAGTGCAAGAGGTGTATAATTATTTCGTTTAACTCCATATAGTTAGTTTTGAAAACGATATAAAGATATTTTTATAATTATATAAATAATATTGCAATTTTATTTAACAAAATAAAATTGATGTGTTTCGGTCAAGAACAATAAACACAATATAACAATGACTAAATCATATTCAAAAGAACTACATTCAAACATTTTTTTTTCAGAAATTTGTTTTTTTATTCGTTTTATTATCTGTTGGTGCATGGTGGCGATGATTACTTTTACAATACATAAATATAGAGAAAAATCAACTACTTATACTTATTTAGATAACAAATCTGAATGGTTTTCACCTAATATAATATCTAACCAAACAAAAAATTTATGGTATTTACGTGAATACCACATCAACGAAACTAAAGGAGAATTTAATAAAGTATGTAAAGAAGAATGGTATCGTGATTCGGTTTATCGCAACGATAATATATTGATTACTTGGTATTATTATAAAAATGATATGTTTAGTAATTTCCGATCGATACCTAACGAAACTTTTATTATAAATCGCATAACTCAACCATCATTTAATACCAAAAATGATGTTATTGCTTATATGAGTACCATAAATGATAAAACATTTTCTATTAAATATACGCACGGAACTACAATCATTCAATCCATGTTATTATACAAAGATGTTATTATCGCAAATCCATTAAATACTAATTATCCTTTATTATTATCAACAGGTATGACCAATAAAATGGTATTTCCAATAAAAAGAAAAAATGGAGCATTTTATGGAGAACTTCACGTTTGTTGGTATTCGTGTTTTTGGTGATTTTCCATGATGTTCGCAACAAGAAAAAATATATAATTACATAATAAATATATAATTATAATTATAATTATAATGGATATTAATTTTTTTAGATTACTAGAACCATACAATTACATACATGAAACAACGGGTAACCAACCGACATGTTTTTTATGTGATAAATATATTGAACCATATTATTTTTTTCATGAATATAATATATGTAGTTATGAATATTATACTTTTGAGACGAAAATAGATCCTTTATTTTTTTGTAAAAATTGTGATCCATGTAAAAATAAATCAAATGAAAATCTTATGGAATATATTGATTACGGTATATCATGCATGAGTGGTGAATGTCTTGATAAACTATGTCACGATGAAAATTTCACTTATGAAAATTTATGCAAAGAATGCAAAGATATATTCACCAATTATGTCAATTGTACTGAAGACGCAAATATACAACGTTGTGAATCGTGTAACTATAATTACAAAAAGTTAGGGAATAAATTTTTTTGCGATAAGATAATATGTAAAGAATGTTATAATGCTATTTAATAATTTTGTCAAAATTATTATTTTTTTCTTAATTTCATATTATATGCTTTTGTTCCTAATCCAGAAACAACACCTGAACCAGCCATAATACCTGCTAATAACGCTCCTTTCATACCCACATAAAAACCAACAGGACCCGCAACAACTGCACCCGCTATTCCTGCACTAACAGGACCCGCAAATTTCCAATATATTTTATGGGATTCTTTGATGTCTGCTTTTGCAATTTCTATATTTGCATTAGTATTTGTTATATGTTGTGTTATATTATCAACTGTTTGGTCTTGTTCATACACTAAAGTGTTTATGTCATTTTGCAATTCTATAAGTGTATCAAGTTCTGATGATATTTTATTAGTTCGTTCTTCTTGTTCGTATAATTCTAAGAAACTCATCCTTAATATTATATTCTATTACATAACTTAAAATAAGGGGAATATTCCCCTTTAAAAATTCTTCGAATTTTTATCCCTTTATTTTCGTGTCTTCGACACAAAAAGAGTTCATTTTTTGACAAAGTCAAAAAATGGCTTCGTAACGATGGTTTGAAATTATTCGAATTTTTATCCCTTTATTTTTTCGATAAAGTCAAAAAATGGCTATGCAACGATGTTATGCATGATGTGCGACGATATCGTTACATATTGAATTAAAAAAATATCAAAAGCATCATATAAATATATCTAGATATATTTATTGAAATGTTAAATTATCTTAGAGAATCGGGTAGTAGTTCGACAAGAATATTTCCAAGTTCAATACAACACTTACATTTAGAATATAGTAAAATGACAAAATTAGAGAACTTACCACCTTATTTGGTAACATTGATTATGTTTTGTACGCAATTAACAAAAATAGAGAATTTACCTTCTACTTTACAAACATTAGATTTGACGATTACCAAACCAATAAAAATAGAGAACTTACCACATTCATTACAACATTTATCTTTAGGACGTTGTGAAATAATGAAAATAGAAAACTTAATAAACTCCTTACGACATTTATGTTTGAGTTTTAATAAAATAATGAAAATAGAAAACTTAACAAATTCAATAAATACTTTATATTTGAATGATAACCAAATAATGAAAATAGATAATTTACCATCTTCTTTGCAATATCTAAATTTAGATAGAAATCAAATAATGAAAATAGAAAATTTACCTAACACGTTATGCGAATTGCGTTTGAATAATAATCAAATAACACAAATAGAAAATTTATCGTCTTCTTTGCAATATCTAAGTTTAGATAGTAATCAAATAGTAAAAATAGAAAACTTACCATCTTCGTTGCAAGTGTTTAGATTAGATGGAGGACAAATAACAAAAATAGAAAATTTACCACCTTCCTTGCGAATATTATATTTAGGTAATAATCAAATAACAAAAATAGCGAACTTGTCAAGTTCTATACAAAATTTAGATTTGTCCCATAATCAAATAATTGTAATGGAGAACTTACCAAATTCAACACAAGAATTGTATTTAAATAATAATCAAATAACAAAAATAGCGAACTTGCCAAGTTCATTACGAGAATTAAATTTAGGTTTTAATCAAATAACGGAAATAGCGAACTTGTCAAGTTCGTTGCAAAAATTATATCTTTATCACAATCAAATTACGGAATTACCATTATTTCTATTGGATCTAATAAATCTTAATAAATTAGTGTGTAATGATAATCCAATCGAGAACGTCCATTTATTGGTTCAACGATGGTTAGATAGACATAATAGAGGATTAAATGATAATAACAAAATCTATTCAGATGGTCAAAATATTCACAATTCTACTATCCAAAAATCATTTAGAAATTCGCTTGGTAATCTACTAAAAGACGAAAACACTTTATCACTTGAAGAATGTAAAAAACACATTATCGAATGCAACAAGTTAGATGAACAAGTTAAACGTGAATTACTTAATTATTGTGATGATGTTACAGAACATAGCGTTTATTTAGTTAAGTTTGACGAAGTATTTCAATATGTTATTTCTCGAATCGTAAAACATCAAGATGCAAATGAAATGCTAAAAATCTTAGACGAAGAAATAAAAGATACAATATGTAAGTGTTTTACAGGTAGATTAACTCGATTAGTTAATGTTCTCAACGGATATTATGATGATATTAATATTCAAATTGGATCTAACGAACAAATTAGTAATATTATTGTGATGTTACAAGAAAAACACGAAGGTGATGAATTGGTTGAAAATGTTCGGAAAGAAATGAAAGAAAGAGAATATGATAATGAAGTTATCGAGGAATGGCTTACATTTATAAAAGAATAATTCGTTGCGAAGCCATTTTTGACAAAGTCAAAAATGAACCTTTTTTCGACAAAGTCGAAAAAATAAAGGGGTTTTAAAGGGGACTAGTCCCCTTATCTAATGAACAGATAAGTAATATCATCATAACCATGCAAAAGAAATACGAAGGCGATGAATTAATTAAACAAGTTAGACTGGAAATGGAAGAACGAGAATATGATGAAGAGACTATTGAGGAATGGTTAATGTTCGTGGAATAATTAAAAAATTGATATATAAAGTTTCGATCATATATATAATATATTACTAACATGACACAAATTATTAAAATATTAGGAACAAGTTTGTTTTATATTGTTTATAGTATATCGGCAGTTAATTTTGGTATGTATGTTGAACGTGATCAACAATATTGGAAAAATAACGGACAAGAAAAATAGTTTCGCTATGTTCGTAAAATAACATAAATAATTGTTGCATAGCCATTTTTTGACTTTGTCAAAAAATGAACCCTTTTTGGTGTAGCCAAAAATAAGGGGGTTCTAAAGGGGGCTAGTCCCCCTTATATTTAATCTTATTTTTTGTCTGAGATTATCTTTATTTATGAATAGATATAATTTAAATTTTCCGATTGTATAATTTTCTATATTGTTACTAGTTACATATTTATTGGACATTTTAAGTTCAGGTAGATAAACATTATATTGACACAATCCATCTGTCCTGACGATTTTATCATATAAACATCCATCGAATTCTTTTCCATGTAGTTCAATATCTTTACTGAATGTTGCGAGTAAATTGCAATCAATTTGGATTTTCTTGATACTTCGCATACATTTGCTAATATAACAGATTTGTTCTTCCGACATCCAATGTTTCATGAAACGTTGTCCTTGTTCTCCAACGTTCAACATATTTTTTTTATGAATCAATGTCATCATATTAAGAGTATCCACCAATCGCCTGATCGGACTAGTAATATTTGCGTATGCATCCATTTTCAGAATATCATGTGATTGAATATTATTTGAATATAATTCATAAACACCACTTCCACCACGTGAGTATAAAATAAATTTTCGAATATTTTTATCTAGATTTTCGGGTAATTCATGAATAACTGTTGATGAAAAACCTCTAAAAATACCGCTTTCGCACTTAACCAATTCTTTGGCACTATGAAAATTCATTAGTGTCATCATATAAGCAACAACATCATGACTATCTGATATATCACTTGTATATTTACTTAAACTATTCATTTTTTTTATCATATTTTTTATGCACATGTAATCTTTATTAATTTCTAATTCAGGACTTTCATAAACGTAATTCTTAGTGACATTAATGAGTGCATTATAATAATTAATTTCACCAATATTTCCTTCACTTGATATATTTACATCCATAACAAAAGCAAATCTATCACAACTCTCTTTCAAACTGCACAACGAATCGCTTAGAATATTGGGCAACATCGGACGTTTTCTATCAGGTAAATATATGGTAGCGATTCTATTTGAAAATGCATCCCATAAATTAAGTATGTCGAACCAAATATAGACATTAGCGATATAAATGCTTAGTGTAATGCTACCATCTTCCTTAGGACTTATACCAAAACCATCATCGAAATCACGTGATCCGATAGGATCGATAGTATAAATAAATTTATCTCTATGATCACATATTGATTGGTTTTTTCTCATATATTCATTGACATAGGCTTCTTCGGACATTAATTTAAGTTGTTGAAGTGTATATTGTGTGAAATCATTGATGCTACTATGAAGACTTTTGCGATATAATTGATATTCATAATAATTTTCCAATACATCAACATCCCCAACAACATTTGTTAATTCACCTATTGGGTGTTTATCTATCCATTTCACGTATTTAAAAATAACAAACTTATTTTTGAAGTTTTTATTGAAACTTTTGCATTTATTTTCATATGGAACTATGAAATGTGGCAATCGTTTATCATCTGGGACACATTTATAATAAAATTTTTTTTTAGTTTTACCAAATGTTCTATTATTTTCGATAACCAAAACCCCTGGAATAGAATTAGATAATCTAGTTACACTGTATGTTACATTAATGGTTTTATCTTCTCCAATGTTGAAGACATCATGATTAAATAATTTTTTATCAATTGGATTAATTGTTGGTATCTCTACTTCTTCCATAGTATCATTATAATAATACTTAAAATCTTCATTATTTATATTAACAACACTTAGTTTATACATGTTTATAATCTATATGAATTGTAAAACAAATTTATATCAATTTTAATTTTTGCAATGCAAAAATTAAAATGTTAGGACTATGTCCTAACGATCACGTTGGTGTCTATTCGACACCAACTGAGTTTTTTTACCAAAAAACTCATTGATGAAGGATAAAATTTGATAACAAAGTTATCAAATTTTTGTTAATATCCAAATATTATGAGTTGGACATATCATTTTCTATGTTTGTGAAACTAAGTTTTAATTGGAAAAAATAACTTGGTATTTTTTTCCGATTTTAGGCTTTTGTTTTTCGCATTTATCCAGTTTTATTTTTTTAGTATTAAACATATCATTAATATATTTCTTATTTTTTTTATCGAAAAATGTTTTATATTTTAATTTATTTCGCATAATGGATGTAATCAATGCTTCTTTAACCATTATTTTTAGTTCTAATTTTGATATTTTCATTATATATTATATATAAATTTCTAAATTTTATATAGATATTTAATAGAAGGGGAATATTCCCCTTTAGAACCCCTTTATTTTTGTGTCTTCGACACAAAAAGAGTTCATTTTTTGACAATGACAAAAAATGGCTTCGCAACAAGGGGAATATTCCCCTTTAGAACCCCTTTATTTTTGTGTCTTCGACACAAAAAGAGTTCATTTTTTGACAATGACAAAAAATGGCTTCGCAACGAATTATTCTTTTATAAATGTAAGCCATTCCTCGATAACTTCCTCATCATATTCTCTTTCTTTCATTTCTTTCCGAACATTTTCAACCAACTCATCACCTTCGTATTTTTCTTGTAACATCACAATAATATTACTAATTTGTTCATTTGAACCAATTTGAATATTAATATCATCATAAAAACCATTAAGAACATTAACTAACCGTGTCATTCTACCAGTGAAACATTTACAAATCGTGTCTTTAATTTCTCCATTTAAGATTTTCAACATTTCGTTTGCATATTGATGTTTTACTATTCTTGAAATAACATATTGAAAAACTTCTTCAAAAGTAACTAAATAAACGCTATGTTCTGTCTTATCATCACAATAATTTAATAATTCACGTTTAGTTTGTTCTTCTAATTCACCACACTCAATTACATGTTGTTTGCATTCATCCAGAGACAAAATATTTTTGTCTTTCAATAATTTTCCTAAAGATGAACGAAACGAACGTTGAATATTGGAATTATGAATATTTTGTCCATCAGAATAAACTTTATTATTACCACCAATAACTCCTCTATTATGTCTATCTAACCATCGTTGAACAGGAATAGATATATGTTCGATGGGATTAATGAAATACTCAAAATAATTTAATTCTCTTAGTTCTAGTAAATATAAAGGTAATTCTGTTATTTGATTATCATATAAATGTAATTCCTGCAAAGAATTAGGTAAGTTTTCAATTTTTGTTATTTGATTATTGTATAAATATAAATTTTGTAAATTTTCAGGTAAATTTTCAATTTTTGTTATTTGATTATTGTGTAAATCTAAATTTTGTAAATTTTCAGGTAAATTTCCAATTTTTGTCATTTGATTATAAGATAAATTTAAATCTTGTATCGAACTTGGTAAATTTTCTATTTTTGTTATTATATTATTATGTAACCATAATTTTTGTAATGAATTAGGTAAATTTTCAATTTTTGTTATTTGATTAAATGATAAATATAATTCTTGTAATGAATCTGATAAATTTTCAATTTTTGTTATTTGATTAAATGATAAGTATAATTCTTGTAATGTATCAGGTAAATTTTCAATTTTTGTTATTTGATTATTGGATAAATTTAAAAATCGTAAATTTTCAGGTAAATTTTCAATTTTTGTTATTTGATTATCGTATAAATATAACATTTGTAGATTTTCAGGTAAATTTTCAATTTTTGTTATTTGATTATCGTATAAATATAATTTTTGTAAATTTTTAGATAAATTTTCAATTTTTGTTATTTGATTATTATTTAAATATAACTTTCGTAATGAATCAGGTAAGTTTTCAATTTTTGTTATTTGATTATTGAACAAAATTAATACAGTTACGCCGTTGGAAACGACGGGTATTTTTGTTAAATTTTTATTTAATAAATCCAGTAAAACCATTTTATATTATATATTATTCTTAATAATAATATATATCAATTTTTTTATTTGAATAGTAAAATTTTAACCATTTACAAAAAAGTAAATGGTTACAAATCACTTGTTGTGTATCCATTTTTTTGTCGTGTAGCCATTTTTGACAAAGTCAAAAAAATAAGGGGATAAAAATTCGAAGAATTTTTAAAGGGGTTGAAAATTTTTCGAATTTTCAGTCGTCCCCTCGTTGCGAAGCCATTTTTGACAAAGTCAAAAATGAACCTTTTTGTGTCGAAGACACAAAAATAAGGGGGTTTTAAAGGGGGCTAGACCCCTTGTTGCGAAGCCATTTTTGACAAAGTCAAAAATGAACCTTTTTGTGTCGAAGACACAAAAATAAGGGGGTTTTAAAGGGGGCTAGACCCCTTGTTGCGAAGCCATTTTTGACAAAGTCAAAAATGAACCTTTTTGTGTCGAAGACACAAAAATAAGGGGGTTTTAAAGGGGGCTAGACCCCTTGTTGCGAAGCCATTTTTGACAAAGTCAAAAATGAACCCTTTTTTCGACAAAGTCGAAAAAATAAGGGGGTTTTAAAGGGGGCTAGACCCCTTGTTGCGAAGCCATTTTTGACAAAGTCAAAAATGAACCCTTTTTTCGACAAAGTCGAAAAAATAAGGGGGTTTTAAAGGGGGCTAGACCCCT
>Ga0257117_1000585_pt1 | contig 27538 bp, 15 predicted proteins | sample SI112_135mmetaG_FD_190157 | JGI IMG/M metagenome (GOLD analysis project Ga0257117, IMG submission 190157) | Marine microbial communities from Saanich Inlet, British Columbia, Canada - SI112_135m | ecosystem: Environmental > Aquatic > Marine > Inlet | place: Canada: British Columbia | collected... | reverse complement strand
ACCTCTTCAACCCAAATCTGCTTCAAATTATCAAACCATTGCACTTCCCTATAGTTCCAATCAGTAAGCATAGTTTTAAGTGTCCCCATCCTAGCACCTAAAATAGCATATATGCCATAATCTACATCCATCCCCACATTATGCCAGATAGTTAAATGATCCATATTACGCTTATGCACCGATTCTTTAAACTCTAAATCAGATGGTTTACGTCCTCGATCCAATGTCATTTTGACACCTTCGCGAAACCCTGCTCGCCAAGCGTGAAATGCACCGCCATTGGGATATGTTGTACTATAGCAATCGTGCATCGGCCAATACAATGGATCAAAACAAAACTCGACACAAGTATCAGCACTTCCATCACTTGCTTCATGTGTTTGCATATTATGTATAAACTCTTTAGTCCAACAACTTAATCCACCATTACCATACATTAATCCATTTACATGGTTTCTAGCTCTCCATCGGAAGGTAGCTTTTTCATATTCAGGGGTTTTCAACTCCAATTGCAAATTGAAGAATTCAGGATCAGGCAAGTTATCGCCATCGATTAATACAAATCGTTCTGTGTTACTTGCATCAGCAGCTGCTTTATGTGCGGCATCACTGCCTTCCACACCATCAACTCTTACCGCCCATGGCACCATATTTTTTACCTTTACCCAAAATTCTTCTTTTTGTGGTTCATCATACGACAAAAACACACAATCCAGATCTGCTATATCAATTATATTACTCATAACGTTTTAATGTCCAGTGCTGTCCTTTTCCTACTATACTAATGTCATCTATTAAACATTCAGTGCCTTTATTGCTATTTAATGGTACTAACCGTTGGGTGGCATATTTCTTCCTAGTCTTTGATATTTCACCATGAATGACCGCTATATCATATCGTGCTTCATCATATACCTCTTTAGATACCACAATACAGTCACCATTATGCTTCTCGGTTGTATAATACAATGGTTCTCCTAACTCATCATAGTACAACCGATATTCAATCGGTTCTACCACGATATCTTCTACTAATTCAAGCGCATCCCAAAAGTTTGTCATATATAGGTTCCAATTCTAATGCTAGTTTTTTATCATGATAATGTACTGGGTATCGTTGGCTTACTGTGTTAATTCTGAAATCATTTTCTACTAATTCCCACACCAACTGCTTATCCCACGCACGTTCTTCTAATCCGTTTATTTTTGATTTCATATGAATCAACGACGGATAGGTAGTCTTTGGCAATGTCACATTCTCTACACCCATTAATACAGCTGCCATAGCATACACGACATCGGTGGTTGCAGCCTCTCTATTCGCACCTCTTAACCCTTCTTTATATACTTCCCATTGGTTGAATATGTTCCGAACATGGGTGAAGAATTGTTGCGCTGTTTTACTATAACGCCAATATGTTATTGCATTATACAAATCCGGGAGATTATTTAAATCAAATATTTTCCTATAATGTCGTTCGGTTGATATATTATTCAAATAATCACGGCAGTTACTAGTAACAACTACATCACGATGTTCACACATAGACCACCAATGACTAATATCACCCGTAACTATCATATCTGCTTCAATCTTAATCGTCTCACGAAATGGTGTTGCCCAAAATATTTGCCAATCATTGTCAAGTTTCCATTTGTCATTGGAAGATTGGTCACCATATGGAAATAATTTTATATAATCAAATGAATCATCATCAATAGCAGCATCAGTTAATAAACATACCTTGCTACCAGGCATATGATAATGAATACTTTTGGCTAATGTCCTAGCACATGCAATGTAATCTACCTTGTTATTGTTACTGGCTACAATAATATATCCACGTTCAGCTTCAAATTCCATGCATTTCCTTTAACCAGGTTTTACCAATCACATGTAAGTCAAAATCCGTCACAATTAAATATTGTACACGATCATTAACTTCGTATTCAATCTTGTAGGTATCGGTATCTTCCTGTGTAACTTTGTGTTCAGGGACTACACTTGCTAGATGCCATGGTATATAAAATTGTTTATTGTCATTAAAATGTCCATTAGCCATCATTACCGCAATACTTAATGCATAATCATTCCGATACAATTGTGAATTAAAATTATATAAATCTGCGTAATGTCTGTAATTTCCTTCTATCATTTTCATTGATGAAAATATTGTTTCTGCCATGATACTTTTTTCAAAATACATAATAGTTGCCCAATTCATTGGCATTCTATATTGTCCAAAATAGTTCAACTCGTCACTAAACCATCGGTGTCCTGTTATCTCATAAGATGATTCATGTGTTAAGAATGATTGGTTACTTTCAAACAACCGCGACAATACATTAGATGCAACAATGTAATCAGCATCTAATACCATTGTTCTGTCATATGGGGTAAGGTCAAATGATTTAAATCTACCACCGTTTAACCACTGAATAGTCCCATCAAAGTCGTGAAAATACCTTCTTCCAGATTTAGGTCGAGCAGTTAAGATAACTTGATCAAAATTATGTTTAAACTTTACTTCTTTATCTGTTACGACCGATACCGGGATATTAAGCAATCGTTCTATATTTTTAGCACTTTCGTTGGCTAATCGGACATAATCAATATCACCATTTTCATTATTACTAGCATATACCAGACAACCATTCTTCAACGCTTTCTACTCAATTCTGTAAATTCGTTATGCCATGCATTCATTTGTTCTTGCCAATGCACTTTTGATTTGTCAAGCAATTCAGAACGGTCCAGTTCTACAGGGGTACCGTATTCATCTTTCAAGTACATTATATCATCCGTAAATGCAGATAGAGTAGATATAAGAATGGGGGATGCTTTCCACATTCCCCCATCATACGCAAAAATCATTTTGCTCTCGTATTTTTCTGCTAGTATTTGCTTGTTCCGGTTATGGTCAAACCTAGATCTAACATTTTGTTTAATAGATTCAGTATTCATTGTGTGATTATAAAACAAATAACCATGATTGTAAATGAATATTTGAAAATAATTAATTAATAATCGTAAATTCCACCTGCCACTGAACTACTAACCGTCGGTGTACCCCAACTAGATGTCAAATAGGTAGTTGACGGCGGACGGATAATACCAGTGCAAGTCGTGCTGCCATCTACGCGATCATAACTTGTGATATCAGTCGGATATGACCATGTTTCATCACCATAGACATCAGACGAATTATCCACAAATGAACATTTAACGTAAACTGTGCCACTGCCATTATGATATGCTTCTGTTTTTATATAGTTTGAAGTATATGGCGCAGTATCTGCAAGAGTTTTTGATTTTTGTACATATGAACTAGTTAATGCATTGGGATCAATTGACACTGTTCCAGCTTTTGAACATAAATCAGTCCATTCGGTGTTTTTACTATTGGACGTGCCTCCGCTTCTTCCGAAACTCATGCGAATCCTACCGCCAGCATTTGAAAAATAACGCAATTGTGTTGTATTGCCGAAACTAAATGTATGTGTGAAAATACAATCAGTAAACCAACCGGTAGACCGAGTGGCTGTGCTTGGTGAATCCGAGCCATTTGCTGTATAATTTCTGCGGTTATTTCGGATAGTTGTAATATTACCACTTAATGCAGTGTATGCCGAAATTGTATTGCCGACGCTTGGACTAGTGATTGATGTAATACTTGATCCTTGGTGGCTTGCCGCCGAAGTAATTCTACTTAATAAAGTAGCCCATTGCGTTGCTGAAACTGTTGATCCCGCTGATACTGAACTTATCGTATTTGATTGTCCGTATCCATAATCACCACTACCACTGCCCCAAACATCATTTGTGTTTGTCGCAAACCCATTATAATGATCATCTAAGATCAAATCACCGCTAGTATATGCCATTTTTATTCCCTTTGTATTAGTTATTAACGCATCAGCAGCTTTCGCCGGTGCTGGGAGTTCTCACTCTTATTAAATCATATTTAGTTAATTTTCACGATTGCTTCGATTACACCTTCTACTTCGGTGGTTTTGTCTTCCAGTGCCCTACCAATAACATTAAACGAGGTTAATTCATTCCTAGATGCCCCTTTAGCTAATCCATCACCAGCCGAAACTAAACGCTGACCTTTTGTTATTTTACCAACCACCCTAACTGGAACTCGCCCTTGCATTGCTACTGGGGGATGGGTGTCATTTGTGCCTGCTTTTGAATTCATTAAATATGCTGCTTTAGTGCTAATAACACCAAAAACATCCTCGCTTAACTCATCAATCGCTTGGGTGATTTCAGCTACACCACCCAATTTAACCACTGTTCCTGGTGTATACATTGTGTCGGATTCAAATCTTTCTGCAATATCCGCATATTCAGCTGATGAGGCAGTACCGTCAAATGTGGTTGCATACACAGTAGCAAATCGTGTGCTAGTTGCGCCTAAATTACGCGTATTATTGCCATCTGGAGTGATATTACCAATGATGGTATTTGAACCGTCCCTTGCCAACGAGGTTGATGTAGCACCACCTGTCGCAGAATCCACATAATTTTTGGTTGCAATGCCCATAGTAGCGGTTGGGTCATCATTGAGAATTGCTAATCCCGTAGCGCCATCAAGTGTAATTACTGACTTAGTGACACCACCATCATTTACACCTAATATTAAATCACCATCTGACGTAATATTCTTAATATAAACATCGTTGCCTGATACACTCATACTCAAATCACTACCTGCACCTACTACTAACCCAGTGTCATTTAATACACTCAATGTTCCAGATGTAATACCATTTACATCCGATCTTAAAAATTGCGATGAATCTAACCCATCTAATAATTGCGAATCGGTTGCCGTGCCATTTAATATATCTGCACCAGGTACGTTGCTAGACACTGATAAACCAGGTTTAATTGTTATAAACCCAGAGATTGCAACATTTGGTGTGAATTCAGTATCAGCACTCCATATACCAATCACCGTATCTTCAACATAAATCTTAACAACTGTGTGATCTGTTGTTGTATTGTCTGTTACAATTTCCACAATAGAACCGGATGTTCCTGAACCAGCTGTGTAGGATGGACCAACCACCAACCAGCTAGTTCCATTGTATACTTTGAGCTGTGCATTCGTGCTATCAAACCACATATCACCCTCAGTAGGACTTGGTGGTGCTGATGTTCCTGAATTAGAACTTCCGATTTCACGCCACAATGATCCATTGTAAACTTTTAGCACATTATTAGTTTTATCGTACCACATTTGCCCTGTTAAGGGGGTAGATGGTGCTGATGTATTCGCACTATTTTCTAATAATTTCATAAAATTTTCACCCAAGAATTCACCATACCCAGCATAATTTCTACCGATTACTGTCAATGAACTCTCAGTGTTGATCGTACCATCTGTTACGGTGGCAAATGTACTGCCATCCGATAAATTAATTGTATAAGCCATATTTTTCCCTATCCTATTTTATTATATTTAGCATTACCAAGAGATCGAAACATAGCCATCTCCTGTATTGCCACTATTGGTTGTTGGTGCAGTTAACACAGTAGTCCAAAAACTCGTTGCTGCCTCGCCGGGCATTCCGTCTGCGTCATAATACCCAGAAAGACAGGTAGTTGCCCCTCCATAATATAATCCCCCGGTTGCTTGTGGATTAACACCGCCACCACCACCGCCGCCAGCACCACCATCACGGCAAGGACAACTTATCCCCCCACCACCATTTACACCAGTAGAATCTACCGTTTGTATTTGTGTTGCAGATTTTCCATGTATATCAGCCACTGAATAATGAACATTATTGCCTCGCCCACCAGCCCCTGAACCACCCGCAGCTATTATATACATTGCCTCCCATCCACCAGGCGCTTGGTAGTTAAAACTAGTAGAACCACCACCACCACCACCGCCACCAGACGAACCTTGATTGCCAGCTCGGCCACCATTGCCACCGATGCTATACCCAGCCCCCCCAATTCCACCAGCAGCACGGTTTTGATAACCTTTGCCATCACCGCCCTTTTTGCCTATCACGAATGAAAAACCCTCGCCCAATGTAACTGGTATAGAAGTTACTACCGTCATGCCATTGCCACCCCCCACTGAACCAGCTCCGCCATCACCACCACCTGCACCACCTGCGCCACCTGCGATGACAACAGTAATCGAAGATACACCGACAGGGACATTAAACACCCCACTTTCCGTAAAGTACGCTGTTCCAGGTTCATACAATACTGGTTTCCAAACATCATTTTCCTTAATATACACTTCGTTGCATTGTTTCCAGGTATCGGAATCATTAACCCAAACTTCATCAGCTTTTTTCCAACTACCTTGATCTTGTAAATGCAATGCCATTACGAAACTCTATACCAAATGTCCCCATTGGCACCACCACTTGGGGCAGCTGTGCTTATTGTTCTTGTGCCGAATCCATTAGATCCTTGACTAGATGTTGCACCAGCTACCTCAGAATCCACATAACTTTTTGTTGCTGCCTGTAAATTAGACGTAGGATTATTAGCTAACGTTAAATCCCCAGTTAATGTCCCACCTGCTAGTGGTAACTTAGTCCCAATTGAATCCACCACTGTTGTAGCAAAATTAGGATCATCGCCCAATGCACTTGCTAATTCATTCAATGTATCTAGGGTACTAGGCGCAGAACTAACTATCTCGGATACTTTGGCATCTACATAATTCTTATTAGCAGCATGTGTTACATCCGTTGGATCACCACTTAATGTCAATGCACCCGATAATGATCCACCAGTTAATTGCAAAAATGCTATACCAGATGAACTAATATTAGAATCCACATATTGTTTTGTAGCAATACCTAAATTAGCAGTAGGATCTTGATTAACACTTGCTGTTCCGGTAGAACCACCCAATGTTATAACAGTCGTTGCCACCCCACCATTATAGACAGATAATTTTAAATCACCATCTAATGTATTATTCTTAACAAATACATCATCACCTGTTACACTAATCTCACAATCTTCATCTATTCCAACTCTAATACCATAATCATTTAATACACTAATCTGCCCTACAGTTGAGTCATTATTCAATGCACTTATAAAATCATCCGCATTGTATCCCTGTAGTGTTTGTGCTATAGCAGCCGTGCCATTAAACATTGCACCTGGTACATTATCCGCTAATTGTAAACCTGGTTTAATTGCTGAAAATCCGCTAATAGCAGAGGCTGGTGTAAATGTAGCATCTTTACTCCATATACCCAATAATGTCCCTTCGGTAAACGATTCAATAACTACATGTGCCGTGCCAACATTGTCGGTGATAGTATTAACTCTGGGTCCAGAATTGCCTTCTAATATGGTAGCAATTGGACCAATTAACTTCCATTCATCTCCTGTATATGCATTGATTTGTTCGTTTGATGTGTCAAACCACATATCACCGACTATAGGGGAAGCAGGAGCTGCTGAATTTGCTGTAGCCCCTCCTAAATTCTTGAAGATGGAACCATTGTATACTTTCAGTACACTATTATCGGAATCATACCACAATTCACCCCTGAGTGGATTGGTGGGTGCAGTATTATTTGACTGGTTTTCTAATAATTTAATAAAGTTTTCAGCAACAATCTCACCGTAACCCGTTTTATTCTTTCCAAGTAATGTAATACTACGATCTGTGTTTACTGTGCCATCTAAAACCGATGTCAGTATGTCCCCGTTTGTTAATTTTACTGTATATGCCATATTTATTCCTATGTTGAACTCAGGTGCGTAAGTGTTTGAATCCTAACTGTATAATCTACTTGGATTCTTCTGTTCTGAGCTTTTTGTGAGGGGTGGAAAACCACGTGCGTTATTAATTTTAAATTATCTGCACTCCCATTCCATGTTTTTAAACCCAATTCATCAAACACAAATTCCCCATCAAGATTGGTACTGTTATCAAATGCTTGCTGTCCGGCTGGTTCACCATAATCCAATAAACAGGTAACTAATATATCAGTGTATACTTTGCCTGTGGTGTGCAAGACTGTTAAATTGTTTCTAGTAGTATCTGTATTGGTTGCAGAATTATCATCCACTACTTTACTATACGTTTGGTTGTATAAATCAGCATTCTGCCCTGTAGAATTTGCTGGCAGATAAGTGATGATCCCAGTTGGGTCAACACTTGTTCCACCATTACCAAATACCATCTGATATATATGACCAGTATTCTTATTAGCCAAACTCTGTGCCAATGATTCAGAAAAATTCTCATAATGTATTGCGTTTCTCTTATCTACAAAAACTTCATCCGAATCGGGGTCAAAGATCTTGATATGACCCTCAACACCCACTAACCCTATATCATTTGGGTTTCTTTCTGTGTCTTTTGCCGCAGCTTGCTGTTGATTCGTTTCTTTTTCTTCCATATTCTTATTTATACTGTTTTAAATCACTATCTTTTAATGAATTTTGCCGTAACAGTTTCTTGTTTCTGCAACGATATGCCATTACTAGCACTATTCTCACCTTGTTGATACCATATTTTGTTATACGGAGTAGCAACAACGCTACCCGAACTAACATCCACTACATCTGAGTCATATATATGCGTGTTAATCGCTGTACCCGCACTGCCACGCATTAACCCACTTATTGTATTATTCTCTAAATCCCGTTCACGATATGTTATGCGTTCACCATTAATATTCACGATGCCAAATATACTAACATCTATATTCGGTTCTCCTAATGCATTGACATCATCCAAATATATAATATCATCAGTAATTTCTAATTGTTTAATTAGATTAGCTGTATTAGATCGTGATATTTTGTACATTGCTGTATTACCACGCATATCGCTAAATATTTTAAATGATAATGTATTTGGCACTATACTATCTGTAATACTTGTAACATATATATGGTCATTGGGTTCAATAATCACACCAGTTAACACGATATTTTCACCATCAATATAATATTCATCAACTGAGTTTAACATTCTTCCATTCTTAGTGACCCATGCTCTACTTTTATCTGTGATAGTTCGTTGCAACGGGAATATATTTTGGTCTACACCAGTTGATGTTCTTTCATCAAAGTATCTACTATCAAACAAATCACTATCAAACAATTCAATATTCGTAACATTTGCACCAGTTGGACCAATGAATACCTTTGTCATGATATCCATTTGATTTGTATCTTTCCAACATGTAATAGCTATCACATCATCGTATGCTAAATTAACACCATCAATTTCACGAATAGCCAATATGTCATTATCTATTACATACTGTGCTTTTGTTGTTACATAGATGTCTATTATATCGTTGTTATCAGGGACAATACCAAATATAATATATCTATTATTACTACCATCCCACCCACTAACCGTATAATCAGTGGATAATGTTTTTAATTCTTCATTTACATACACAATTACCTCATTGCTAGATATCAAAGCATGACTAACACCTGATTCGGTTGGTAGTTCATAGTCTGTGGTATATCCATCGGAGATATATCGTTTCATCTCTGGTGGTCGTAATCTTAATCCATTATGTTCAACTATCGCATTCTGTCTATTTTTATGACTAGTACCAATAGTTAAATCAAAATCTAATGTAACACCATTTGTGGTAAATGATTGTGTTTCTGGATAGCTATGACTGTGCTGATCATTTCCAAACACAGTAATTGATATATTATCTGTTTGCTGATATTCGTTATCAAAATTAACGACAGTCGTATATGTTAAATCTGAATTCCTATCATAAGTGTACCCTGATGTTAATTCGTTGCCATTAACTAATATTACAATATTAGCAATTTCACTATACTCAACAGGCACTACTATCCTATATGATGCCGGTAGTTCAATGACTACACTTGGTGCATCTAGGTAGCCTGTGCCAGCATCCGTAACTATTATGCTATCGACTGCATTGCCAATTACATTTGCTATACCTGTTGCTTGTCTTACTGTTCTTGATGGTGCTGATAATGCTATAGTAGGTGGCAAATCATACCCTGACCCGGTACTTACTATTGATATACTATTTACTTCACCTTGTGCGTTTACTGTAGTGGTAGCACTTGCACCACTACCATGATATAGTAGTCCAGCTGGTGCATCTAGTGTTATAGTTGGTGCAGATGTATAATTAGAACCACCGTTTACAATTGTAATCCCAGTGACCACCCCACCAGTCAGTACCGCAGTCCCTTGTGCAACATCATTTGCTACAGCAGAAGGCGCATCTACGACAATATTTGGTGTTGTTAAATACCCAGCACCAGCGTTTGTGATAGATGTGCCTGTTACCGCATCACCAGTGATACTTGTAGATATTGTTGCTTGCACTGGGGTTACATCACCAGGTGCTATAGTAATAATTGGCATTGCAATGTATCCCCACCCAGCGTTTGTGATAGTTAAGCTATCTACCTGTCCACCAGTTACATTGGCTTGTATTACTGCCTGTGTTGCTTGTGGGGGTGCACTTACTGTAATAGTTGGTGCTATATCATAGTCATGCCCGGTATTTGTAATACCAATAGAATCAACTTGCCCATTCAACATATTTGCTATTGCGGTAGCATCTGCACCATTTATAATATTCGCAGTTGGTGCTGACAATGTAATTACCGGTGCCGATGTATATCCACTACCAGCATTTGTTACTGATATACTAACCACATACCCATCACCAGGATAATATGGTTCCCCAGATCCTGTGTTAATGGTAGCAGTTGCTGTTGCTTGTGTACCATTTAGCAAATCAGGTGCAGATATTGTAATGATTGGTGCTACGGTATAACCACTTCCGGTTTCAACCAATGATATAGTACCAACACCCCCCTCACCATCAAATTGAACCATATCAAAGTTGTTGCCATCAAACCCATCTATTGTAGCACTTAACGAGGATGTTGCTGTCGCCTGAACACCTGCGGTTACTACAGGAGTGATCGTTACAGTTGGTGCGGTATCATATAAATTACCACCATCATCGACATTAATATCAGCTAATAATCCGTTACTAACCTGCGCAGTACCGATTGATGTGCTTGCAACACCAGTAGGAACACCCACTGTAACAGTAGGTGTTACACTATAATAGTTACCAGCGACATCCACGACGGCAGTATCTATTATATTATCTGCAATAGTCACTGTTCCCGTGGCGTTTACCGATACCGCCGGTGCATCTATAGTAACAGATGGTGCTGACGCATAATGTGAACCGCTATTATCAATACTTACTGAACTAATTGCACCCAATAACATAGTAACCGACAATTCAGCGGTCGCTGTTGTCACAGACGGTGGATTTTCAAAAATTACATTCGGTGGTGTAGCATATGCCGAACCACCATCAATTATTGTCACGCTAGTAACACTATCATTGGTTAAACTAGAAGTAGCGGTTGCTGGTGACCCATTGCTTGCAGGTGCAGATGTAATTGTTACAATTGGTGCATTTTCATACCCATACCCAGCTTCTGCGATGTATACATTTGTTATTTCATCACCATCGGTTGCGATAGTTGCCATCGACTGTTTGTTTGCTACCGGAGTACCAATAGTTACAATCGGCGGATTAGCTTCTTCATACCCTAATCCATTGCCCAACATTGTTATGCTTGTTACCGAACCACTTTCAAAATTTGCTATTGCAGTGGCATCTTGTGTTGGATTACCACCGCCACCAATATAGGAATTGCGATATAATTGATTACCGCCACCAATTTCGTATATGATTACTTTGATATTTTCATTATCATTAACACCTGATGTTACAGTTACTACTTTGTTAACCCAATCAATGGTGTAATTTCTAGTCTCATTCAATACATTGCCAGTAGTTGAGTTAATAACCTTAATTGCTGTTGGGTGATATACCAAATCATCAAAACTAAATGTATTACTCGTTGTTTTATACTCAAATATTTTAGTTGTTAAATCAAAGGCATGACCATTGCCTGAATAATCAAACCCAGGTCTTGTATCAACGGTTAAATCTAAGGTGTCAAATATACTACCAGGCACTAATTCTTCTGGTGCATGACTACTATATTCATCAATAAATTCACCACCTTCAACATTAATATCTGTGCTTTTTGTGCCTAGATAAACGTCGGTAAATGCACTTTCAAAGATTGTGTCTAATTCTCTCGTAGAATTATAATCCAATCCCTTTACCTTAATACCTGGGTAATCTATACCATCAATTAATAACGCCAAATCTAATCCAGGACTATTAACATCGGCAACATATAAACCCGATATCCTATCAATTCCGCTTAATGTTCCAGCATCTACTTTATTATACTCTACTGGATCAAATGAATTTACACTCACAGTGAATGTATTTGCATCTACGGTTAATGTATCATATGAATTATCTACGGTGATTGTCGCAGAATCTACTGTTCTAGCATCCAATGAACGATAAACATTATCATTGTATCTAAACACTTGTGATGCATTATGCCATGTACTTGCTGCCCAATCTACAATGTCCGTAGTATATTGATATCTGTCATACTTAACCGTGGTATCAATCGTTCTGACTAGATTATTATTCATTACAGGCAATGCTGTTGCACCTGTGCCAATACCTATTATTTCGATAGTTGGTGTAGTTGCATAACCATATCCCATATTGTCTATTGCAAGTTCCGTAATTTCACCGGCACTATTAATCTTAGCAGATACTTCCGCTGGTGTTATAGCATCACCCACAATGTTCACTTCTGGCACTGTCATATATCCACTGCCAGCATTGACTATCGTAATACTTTCTACAACCAACAGCCTATTGTTATACCATTGATCCCACGGCTGATCTTCCCATACATTATGATTAGAAACTTCTTTTAACCCAATGCCATCTTCATCAAAATTACTATGATCTGATGTTAGAATCACACCATCATAATCTAATACCGGACTAATGTATTTCCCGAACGTAGTATCATAATACGATGGAACATCAAAATCACCCACATTACCATTTAATAATTCAATACCGTCATAATTTATCAAGAATTCCTTAATCTTAGTATGATACGGCTTGACTTCGTTGATGTAATCTAATACGAATGATTGGTTATCTTTCTTATATGTCGTATACGGTAATAATGAACGAATATTATGACTAACATCAATTAAACTTGTTTTGTATAACCATTCTACATTGCCTTGTTCTGCTAATATATAATTAAACATAGAAATCAACATCTTATTCTTGTGGATAGATAAATCTTTGACCAATAGTTCTTCATTGATAGCACGAATGATAAATCTTGTAGCACACGGTATTTCTTGTGTCCATAATACCTCACTAAATGCTACGGTGCCATCTTCTAAACCAACACGCACCCATTCCTCACTCTGACATTGATATAATTCCCATTTACCAGCATTATTTGTTTGTACTTTAACATACATACTTTCTGTTGCCACCAATGTCGCTAAATCATTAAATGCAGCAACTACTTGATGTGGAATTATGTACTCTGTCGCTGTAGCATTATACCAATCCACATAATTCCAATACTTGGTAGTATCATATGCTTGCTGTTTTACAAATTCTAATTCATCATTGGCATCTACTTCGTAAATAGTCCATAAATTATCATGATCGCCGTCAATCGTAACAAGATACTTGTATCCTGTTGCAACAGCCGTTAAATCTTGATATCCCAATTCGATTAAATCATCTACTTGGCGATCCCATTCACCACTTAATTCAAATGGCATAGGATCTTCTTTATTTAATAAACCAAATGTTCTTGATTCGGATATCACATTACTCTTTAATACATCGTTAATCTGGGTTAGATACACCTTCAATGCTGATAATCTATTCACGAACATTGATTGTCTAGGTCTAAAACTCAATCCATATTTGTCTACTTCTGATAAATTTGGATCAGGGACTACCAATGTTGTGCCATCTGGTTTTCTAGTAGCACCACAAAAACTATCCTGTAGCTTTTTATATAAATCATCACTCAGAAAATCATTTTCATTATTTTCCTTGATTAAATCATATTCCACAAATATATTAGTTTCATCATGTGAATGTTGATATTCAATGTGCAATATACCATTAGACAAATATTCATTAGCATTATATAATGCTACCACATTCTTTCGCATTATAGTAGCATAGGCAATACCAGAAGATTTTGGTGATTCAATATATCCCGTAATACCATATGTGCTTAGGGATTTATCACCTCTCACATCGGTAATCCCCTTAACCCAATAATAGTATGTATTAACTATTGTGTTATTTGAATTAACATCAGCAACCACGGTAAAGTTTTCGGTGTCTTTAACATCACCTGGACCTTCGTATTCTGATGGATGCAATGAACTTTCTACCCATTGGTATACATCAATTGTGCTACCAGGAAATAAATTACCCCAAGTCTTACTGGAATATTCAATGTCATTTTGGTTATAATCCAAGAATCTACAATTACTAGTATCCCACCATACTTCATTGGTGTGCGATTTACCCCACAAGATACCAGTAGATTCATTGCCATAATTATATGATGCTGGGTCTATTGCGCCAGTGAAATTAATATTTTGTTGTGCTGCACCTAGTATTTTCCCATTCAATGGGTCAATATAATCTAAGTTGTGCTTCGTAATATTAGTATCTTTGTCGTATATAGACACAGCATTTATTAGGCTAGTATCTACATTATCTACTGTTGGTTCAGTGAATGTGTCTTTAACAGAGTTAAACTTGTAAACTCTAGGTGAAGCAATTGATACCTCATCTGCTTCTTCGCCAACTACTATAATAGTTTCATCACTAGGAATACGATCTATTATATACAATCCATTAATTACATCATCTATTCCTTTGATTGCTACTTTATCATTAATCGATAAACTATGTGCTGAACCAAATGTTAATACATAATCAAAATTATCATCATCTAACCGTTCAACTGAGGTAATATCAATTAGATTACCTACTGAATTAGCACTATCTACATTCCAATCAAATGCGGTATCCTTGGCAACCCATGCCGTATATCCCTCATTAACATCATTGATATTAATAGATGCTAATTCAAAAACACTATCATCTATTAAACTATCATCTGTTCTTAAATGCCCTGCCGTTGGTAAATTAGTATCGGTGATCGTTGGTAAATTAGTATCGGTGATCATCTTGGAAGTCAACAACGGGAATATATCTTCAGTATGAATTTCATTCTGTTTGTATATGTCGGTTAATGAAACATATTGGTGTACCCTTACAGCATTGTCTGATGTATAAGCGGTATCATCCGCACGAGTAGCACTATCATCTGCTGTAATTATAGTAGAAGCATATGCTGCAATGAATATAGCACTAGGATTATTCTGTAATTCAACTTCATTCAACTCAATATCAATGTATGCTTGGTTACTGCTACCACCATAGGTAGCACGTCTTATTGCCCAATTTTCATACACATCATATGTTGATTCTTCTTTGTCAATTTTAACACCACGGAATAAACCTGTACTATTAGCCGTGCCTTTCTGACTAATTACGTTGCTATACACATTCACCTGACTCACATCATCAAATGACTCTAAGTATGATCTAGGTCTAAATCCAGTAACACCCAATGCTAATAGATCAACATCTGATTCTAAATTAGCTGTTTTATTGTTATAATAATCAGTAGCTTGTGCTGCTTTTGTGGATACATTAGGTAATAACCCAGTTTTAATACTTCGATAATCAACATCACTCCATTCGTCCATATTAAATGTATCGGCTGGTTGGATATTTGCCACCGCACCCCAATATGAATTTTTGAACTTAACCATATCACCTTTTTGGTAATATAAATTACTTTCCCATTCAGCAACATTGTCCTGATTTAAAATAAATCCTTGTGCATCCATTTGTCCATTCCAATCATAGGTGGTGAATCCATTTATCTTAATTCGTTGTTGTCTTAACCCAGATGCTGGCTGATATATCAAATCATTAAATATACTAACATTATCTAAAACCAATAAATGTTCATAGCTAGTATCATTGATGGTTAAAAAATTAACAGTTTTATCATTTAACGACGTTATTTTGAAATTATTATCCAATCTATCAATGACATAATCTTCATCTAATAATATATTACCATCCTGATCTAACGGCAATTCTGTGATTGGTGAATTAGTTAAACTATCCACTATTGTTTGTGATTTTTCATATTCTAATACATCAGCATTAGGATTAAGATTAATAATACTACCATCTATCCAATCTTGCCCTGACCACACAACAAACTCATTTGCCAATTGCATCCATGACAACTGTATACCGTTAACGGTATCATTAAATTGCAATCCTTGTGATTCCAATAATTTACCATAACTTACAATAAAATCAACTACAGTAGTCACATTAGTGAATGTGAAGCCATATGGTACTAAAACGATCTCATTAGTAAAGTCTTGTGCTACCCTGAATGTCTTATTTCCAACCACAAATGTCTTGATATTGTTATTTGGTATACTTGATAGTATTTGAAAATATTGTTCAGTTGTACTATTTCCGTATACTGCATATCCATCTGGTGTTTTTTGCACTACAACAGATGAAAATTGCAATTTGTTTGAATTTTGGTTCTTATGCAATAATAATTCATAACTCTCATCTGGAAGCATTAACGTATTATTTGAACTATCTGGACTACTTTTTTCAGTAAATATTTTCAAATATTTTTTGTCAGTAAATGATGCCATTCTATAACATAACCTAATATCTAAATTAGATAAGTCTGTCGTTAACTTACTACCATCGTTGTATCCGTAAAACCTATTATAATCCACAATCCAATTCACATAACTATGCTTTGGGGTATCCTGTCCTAGTACTTCTAATGTTCTAATATCTAAATGATGTCTATTATCATACACATATTGGTCAACACCAGCATCGTAGTTATAACGATCTCGGTCAACCATCAATGCAAAATATTTCGCTGGTTTTGTTAATGCCAACAATCGTTGCACCGCAAATGGGTATGAACTGCTACGCTTCCACGCTGATTCAGTAGGGGCACCATCACCAACTACCCAACTCTTTCTAAAATCTGGTTGTGAATATTCCTTAACCAACAACGCAAATGGAGATACCAATTCACCAGCAGAATTTACTGGAATAATATCTAATAATCCATCACGGACATACCTTACATCAATATGATGTCCATTTGGGTCACGAATCCACCCTTCTGCTAAATCTTTCCATAATACTAAATTACCACTCGTGTATGGTGCTGGACCATATGTATCTTCCCACCATGATGGCAATTCACTTAACCCAATCATTTCCCATGGTGTTAGATGTGGTGTATCAGTATCGTAATAATGGCGATATGTGCCACGCCAATGACCTTTTAATAAGCTATTGTCTAATTTACTACTTGATGTACTATAATTCCATGTGAATTCATCGGTCGTAAGATAGTTTTGTGTCTTGTAATCTACTTTATTCCAACCCACCCAATTCAAAAAATCATTAGATAAAATATCTACGATTTCTTCATCCGCATAATCAGTTGTCCTAAATCCACCAGGTATTACATCTGATGCTGATAATGGAATGGTTGATTGCACTTTAATATTATTATAAATGCGTTTCTCAAACTCCAACAATACATCATCCCTTATATCTCCAAATGCGATGGTAATACTACCATCATGCCCTTGTATAACTGTTTGGGCAACTACATAGGTATCATCTTTGTATTGCTGCGGTTTGAATTTTGGATACAATCCCAATTTAGTCGGGGTGCTTGGAATATATGAACCCAATGTTGATGTATATTCATCAATTCGTACTATATCATTATCATTTAATTCTGTGATAATAGTAACCCGTGGACCATCGGTTGCCACTGTGTAATCTGTGTCTTTTATTAGTAAATTATCATTTAAGTACACTAATAAGCCATTATTATTTGCTACAGTAAAATCGTACACATTGATGGTGTTGAATACAGATGTACTAATTGCTGTTATCGCATGAGATGTAGCAGTATAATCATCGGTACTCGGAAGCATATCACTCCAATAAAATGCACTATCTGAGTTTTTACCAGCATTCAACGAATTCAATGCTTGGTTCAATACAATAGATGCAGATAACCCATGTACCTCATTTGATGCTACCCAATGCAATAACTTATTTTTAAATAGTTCATAATGAGTTGAATTGAATCTTAATGCTTCAAATAAGTTGTATTCTTTTTTGCGTGCAAAAACTGCATACACAGATAAAGGTGAGCTATGCTGTACAATAATATCACCATATGCCGCTATGTTTCCTAAATCACGGCTATTATTTGAACCATTAATAACCCCTTCTAAACCACCAATATTTTGTGTTAAACTATTATAATGGTTCCTCACTGTGCCTAATGTAAGAGTAATACTTTCTTCATTAAATGCATTGCCCTCCAAGTTCTTTGGAACTTCATAATATCCACTTGCACTTGCTTCACCTGAAATGATACTAACATCAATTACTGTTCCGTTTACTGGTTCTGTATTAAAAATTATTTCTGTTCCACTAGCGGAAACAGTTACCGTGTAATTATCAGGTCTGATAAACTCACCACCAACAAATACTTTAACGGCTGGTACACCAATCTCATTGGTTGGTATGATATCTAACTTCAATGAAGTTCCACTATAAACAAAGTTGAATTTCTGTCTTGTGGTTTTTGCTGATGCGAAATTTGTCCACCCAACTTTATAACTATATTCAGTTCTTGATGTGTATTTTTTTGGTTTACTACTACCAATGCTATATTCGTTAGAACCATAGGTGTAAGTATCAGTGTGTATATTGTTTTCGAAAACGATATCACCTAGATTATCAATATTCAAATACGATAACGGAAATCCCAATATGGGATCATTTACACCATTGCCTTGCTTATAACTGAATATTTTACTACCTGTAAAGGTAGAACCTGAATATATGATAGAATTGCCCAAACTGTACCCATTAGTATCATACATATCAAACATCGGGGATTGATTAATTGATGTTTTTAGTTGGGATTCTTCCCATGTTACACCATTATGATAATATGTTTTGCCCTGCTGTGTATTCCCAAATAAACAAACTACTGTATTATCCTGATATACATCGGCATCTTCTGCCAATACCAGCTGAATAACACTGCTTCCATCGGCATCCTGATCTATGAAGTTAACCACAAATATTTTATTTTTAACGAACATATCAGGGTCATTCGCAAATATGACACGATCCCCAGAATTCAATCCTATGCCATCAACACTATATGATGATTGATTATTAACATTACTCATTGCATCAGTCTGCGTGAAATCAATTACATTTATTGGGGCTTTTCTTTCTGTGCCGTTATTGTACAATCTTATATTAGCATTAAATTCTATAATAGACCGCTTGGCTCTAAAGTCATTATCTAATACAACGGGCGAATTGTTATATTCTGCTGTTTTTTCAATTACATCTAAATGAAACCATCGGTTGCTTCTTGCCCACGCATTCTGGCTTAAATCTGACCTATTAATTGTTATATAATCTAGATCTAATGGTGCATTTATGGCACTATCCAATGCAACACTATCAAATGGTTCGGCATCAAACGGTGATTCCATTGAAATGGTATATTGTTCTGGGGTGATTAGTTCTTTTACTGATATTAGTTTAATCGCTTCACCAACACCTTCTACATAATATTCGCCATCTTGATAACTGTCAGGACTTACATTGCCACGGAATATCACTTTCAATCCATTGGTGAATTGAACACCATTAGCACTAGTAAATGTTTCTTTGTCTTCAATATCACTAATATACAAAGTTTCTGCACTTATTGCATCAACAAGATTAATAACACCAAACATATTTTCATTTGATGGATCTTGATAATACAATGTATCATATGCAGCTGTCAATAATGGGATTTCTTCAAAGAATCCTTCAGCATTTTTATAAAATGAACGATTGCTATATGTTTCACCATACGAAATACTGAACTTTTCTAAGTTATTAACATAACTAATCCGATTTAATTTTACATATGGATCTTCACCATCACTGTATACTAATTCTACTTGATAGATGCTATATCTATCTGCTTTGTCTGTGATTGGCGTGCTATCTTGCCAATCATCGTCATCCCACTCATCATTGTCCCATTGATCTTCATATTCCCAACCAATATCGTCTGCTAACCCTTCCTGGGTTGATGTGAAAATAATTGTCTTGTTATGTAAATCTGTAATACCATCAATACTACCTAAATTACGAACATATTGGTAATTAACTTCATCAAATGCCAATGCCGTTACTAAATCCACATCCCCAATATCGGTTAAATCATAATAGAATTGCTGTGCATCTACTTCTGGAACACTGAATACTATGTCAGCTGATAAACCACCATTATTTTTTACACCATTAATATCACGATTGCTGATATTTGGCGATTGTGTTAATGAACCATTCAAACCTGGCTGGGTTTGAATATAGAATGGATTTATATTATCTGTATCAAATGTATATTGTCCACCACGAACCAATGTTATAGTTGGGTTACCACTACCCACCCCACTTAAATCTATGGTATTATTGTATGCATCCACTACCACACCAAATGTATCTGTTAACGCAGCAGCGGATGAAAATACATCTACTGAATCTGGTCCCTGTGGTAACCAATAATATTGGCTATAATTAATAAATTTATCAAAATCTATTAGTGGGTCCCAACTATATAAATTATTAGTAAATAACCTATCATGCTTATCGACATTAGCACCATTTACTTTTAATGAATCTACTATTTCAGGATATGTGATTGCATCTTCTATAGTACCGTCTGTATTCTTAAATATTACACCAGGTTCTAATTGATAATTTGCCCTTTTTACAGATGGTTCTAATATGTAATCGCCCTTATTAACAACAACATTATCACGTCTACCAACATACCCTTCTGTTTGTTTTAATTTAGGTTGCTGCACTAATTGATCTAATGTAGAACTTAAAAATTTCTTATTAGTACTAGTCTTAAATATCTCTGGTAATAAATCAACTGATCTTATTCTAGTCATATTATGAGTTCAATTGGGTAGATGTTAATGCATCAATGACCATAATATCATTGACAGTAGCAGCACTTACGAATATTTCATTAGGTGCTGATTTAATCTCATATAAATCACCAAATGAACCATTGGATGCATTGGGTGTAATAACTACTGACCCAATCACATCACCAACTTTATCATGTAAATATGCTGCTAATTCTGAAAAATAAAATGTTTCTCCAAAATCCCAATTACTAATACTAAAGTATTCATTCATTGCTGAAATAACGCGGCTTTTTATCTCATTATTGCTCGCCATTGAACCTTGTAATTTAACTACTTTTATAGTAGCTTGCAATCCACTCTCTGCTTTATCACCAAACAATGGTTTAAAATCAACGCTATTCATTACTATATTATCACTAATCATTTTATAATCTTCTAGTGATTTATACGCAACAGTCAATTCATCAATTGATGGTTTTACTGGTTCGGTGATTGTATTAGTAGTATCGTTTATGTAATTGGTATAATCTGTGTAGTAAGCAGATGTTACTAGGAACATATCAATGATATTCGATATCCCTGGGTTTATTCTTCTTGTTTCTGGGCTGTTATGTCTATATTGGAATTGTAAATCTTGTCTACCAGTTTTTGCTAGATACCCAGGATACCCAGTAATCTCACTAGTACTAGTAGCACTACTATCAACTTGGTAGAACTTAGCATCAGTATAAGCATATACTACTTCACCCCCCGAAAATGCTGTTAAATCAACATCAATATCTGCTTTGACTGCATATACAGATGTATTAACAATAGCATCACTTGCTAGTGGTATAGCACGAGTTAAATTATCTGCATCGGTTACTGTTTGGAAAAATACTTTTTGTTGTGTTAAATCTACAACATCATTAGTAACCACCGTATCAAAGAAACTTGGGTTATCTGCTACGTTGTCATCATCAAAATCTGAAAAACTAACTAGTACTTTATAATCTTCAGCATACCCATCAACTTCGACAGGTTGACCTACTATATCCATTTTAACATCATTCGTTAACCTAGAATTAGTTGCTGGTTGTGAATTGGTTTTTAGTATACTGATGTAATCATTGACTACTTTCCCTGTTCTTGGGTCATATATCTTCCGATTATCACCATAGAAAAAACGTGTTTCTTTCACACTTGAGAAGTAATAATTTAATACCTTTGTCGTAACTGTGTATATATTATTCACAGTTTCAAACTTTGTGATCCAATTATCACTAGTTAAATTTGCTTCACTTACTAGATTCCATTCCGCTGTCGTATTATCATACTGAATTCCAAAATTACGGTATAGTTCGATTTGTCCTAGTATTACCTGTTCAAATTCAATTGATAAATCAGTATTATACACAGCATATACCTGTGTTGGTACAGCATCTGTTGGGATATAATCTGTTAATGTTACTGCGCCAATCCCATCTGCGTCTGTGCCTGAACCAAAATTAGTACCATCAAGTACAACATTAGATATACCTGACCATATTTCAAGTTTATCGGTATCTAAAGTTGGTGTGCCATTTTGCAATCTGTTGTCTTTATCAAAATAATATCCTGTTTGGGGTTCAAATTTTATTACACACCCTTTAACAAAATACTTTAAGTTATCTGTGGTATATTCACCAATTTGCAATGCATTGCTACTTGAATTTTCAAAATACCCAGTAGTTTGGTTTGTGCTTGTTGTACTAAAATGCCATTTAACATCCACCGATGTTAATGAATACGGTAAATTATTCTCATAATAACGATGGACTGCGTTACGCTGTACTATTTTAGGTTCTACTTGATTCCTAATCACGGATTCAATGTCATTTGTATCAACAAATGCGAATGTGAATGCTTCTTCATCTGTATCTTTGTATAGCATACCATCACTGTTGAATGTGTTGATGCTTGAATACTTACCAGTTGGGTCTACCAAATCTAAATATCTGCTAGCACCTATGTTTGTTCTGTTTATTGCTTTGCTTTTCATCACACTGTTGAATGTAGCATACGGGAAGTTATTATAGTCTTCACCGTTCACCATTCTATTTTGTGTATAGAACTTGGCTGGCGCTCTTCGTTTAATATCAGCCAAACTTTCCTTTGCTCTTGCATTATTGATATTCTCGGTTAAACTAACAGTAAATGTAGCTGTTTCTAATCTATTTGTTCTGCTAACATACGGAACTGTTAGTTGAATGCTTGAAATATCTTCCTTATTGATGATATATTCTAATCCATTGGAATTCCGCACCATTGCTCTATATGTGCCTACTGGTATATTACCAAATACGCCATCACCAAAGTTCAATGTAACCTGATCATTAGCCCTATTAGATATACTATACAACCTTCTGTGACCAACCCCATCCTGTGAATTGTTAGTTGCATATATATTCTCTACACCTGCCCATTCATATGCTATGTTACCCAATGCATTTAGTTCATATACCCAAACATCATCACCATTGATACCATCCACATCTACTTCTACTTGTCTATTTGAAATACGATCAGACAATACAAAATCTTTATTTGATAATGTTCCTTGTTTAAAATAAAAGAAATACCCAGTATTCTTACTAGCAAACCCCAATGTATCATTGCGGTATAACAAATTAAATTCATTATTCGCTTTTGGTGCTGGTTCATATATATATGGTTCGCCAGCAGAAGTGGCATTCACTGCCTCAAAATTCATGCTTATACCATCAACAGATGCGCTAAATGGGATTACAGGCAATACACCATCGGGTATCTTGATACTGTATTCGCTAGTACTAACATTTAAGATATCTGCTGTTCTTCCAGGAACACCTGCTTTCTGGCTATCTACTAGGATGGCATTTATTATTGTATTAAATTGTTCTTGCCAATCAATATTGGTTCTGTCATTCCAACGCACAGTCACATTACTAAGACTACTATTATTATAATCATAGATGTTTTCGGTCGTACTAATTGAAGTGACCTTTATGTATCCTGATGATGCTTGATTTCGTTTTGGCTGATAACCTACCAGATTAGCTAATTTAACCACACTATCTCTGCGTTCTGCTGTATCTAGAAAGTTTTCTCTCGTGTTTAAGTCTTGTCTAAAACTAATACCTTGACCCATAAATGCCATTAAATCTATCAATGCAATGAATTCTGAACTTTCAACAAAATCGTTAAAACTCTCTGGATGATGTTGTTTTAGATAATCTATGAAACTTTTTCTTAGTGTTTCAAAATTATAACTTTGGAAGTCAGCTTGGTTGTATGTTTTGTATATACTTTTCCAATCTTCTGTGCCAAATATTGTACTGTGTTTTGATGTAGTCGCCATATTATTGTTATTTATTACAAAAATAATATGCGTATATTATGATTAAAACCGTTTTTTTGGGATTGCCGTTTTAAATTTGGTTACTTCGTGATTCAGTACCATATCATCCCATTTACAAGCATAATCTTTCTGTTTATCGGTGATACTGACACCTACCTTTTGCAAGTATTCTAAATGTTCATTCGGGGTAGGATGCACATCCTGTCGTTTGGTGTTGATATTATCTCTCCTCGTTACAAGTTGAAAATCATTTTCAATTTCATCCATTATTTCTTGACTAATATTACCACAATCGTTGTTGTAAAAGTTACCGAAGGATGGCCAGTCTACTCCTGCACATTTGTTATATGTTAATCTTAACTGATCAATCGCATCTGGTATTGCCATTTTAATAACAACATCATCCCTGGAATGAAAATCATTATCGAATATTATCTCACACACACTAGGACTTATTACATCAATGGTGTCGCTAAACAGCGATGCTATCTTACTTTCTAGTGATAATTTAAAAGTTAACTGTTTGTGCGAATCATCGACCATAGAAAACGGTACAATTTTAAACATCTTATAATTGCACCCAATATTGTCCAATGTTTGCTTAACCATTTCAATTAGTGCCATATTCGTCAGAAGATACCCATCAGGGTCAGTGTAGTTGTCCACAAATTCTTGTGAATATGATGAATTATACACACTACCTGGCGTAACCCATTTATTTTTTAAATACCTATCCTCACGCCCAATGGATGTCCACATAATCATAACGGTGTCGTCCACGTTTATATTATTTCGTTTTATACATTCGGCCAATGAGTACATTATGAAATGATTACCGCCACCTGGTCGCCCCCAATTTTCAAAAAGGTCATATTCTTGGCTTAATATGTCAGCCCATGTTGGCCACATATATGATGTGAAGCTACACCCAAAAGTAAATAAACGGTTAGTCATGGTAGCTATTTATAAAAATAATATGCGCATATTATGATCTATACTAGATGCATTGTTTCTACTTGCATATCGCTAGGTAAATTAGTTTTATCTAAATTCGGTGTATTTCTAATGTATAAATTATTGCCTACTATTAAATTATTGCCTATGTGTGTTATCGGTGTATCATCAAGGACTAAATCATCGTACACCTCCAAATTATTAGGCAAATGAGTTATTTGTGTACGTCCAATGAATAAACTCCCACGCACTGTCAAATTATCAGGTAAATGCGTTATTTGTGAACCCAGCGCGAGTATATCCCAACCTACTTCTGTGATATTAGATAAGTGGGTTACTTGTGTATGTGTAATGTTTAACGACCCATTAACTACAGTTATACCGACAGGTAATTGCTGAACGAGATTAAAAGGGAATTCCGAGAAATCAATACTCCCAGTATTATTATCCGTAATGCGTTCACACATCTCTAGTGTTGGATTGGCATATTCCATACGTAATATTTCATATCCATATAATGCCTCTGGGTTTGTGTGGTATTCGTATAAATTCATTTTATAAATCCTCCGTTGATCCATTTAATAATACTAGGTTTGCGTCCAAGCCACGCATCCTCGGATGATGGGTCATCGTGATTGCTTTTATTTGCTAAAGCTGACAACTCCTCCAAATCAAATCGGTCAAAGGCTGGATTTGTATTTCTCTGCTTCATCAATCGTTCAGCAATCAGCACCACGTAATATCCATTGTTCCAATGATCTTCAAAATCAGTCACTATACTGCGCAATAGATTTGCGAATTCAGGCCAAATAACTTCTTCAGTCCATTCATGCTCGGCAAAATAGGAATCAGTTAAATGTATTATCCCATCAAATTCATCTTGCTGCACCCAGTTCAATAATTCACTAACATATTCGTTATACCTTGATAATGGTATCTTGATCCTATCTTTATAGCCATATAATGACTCTGGATTTGTGTGTTTGCTGTATAAATTCATCGTTATAGTGTCCTTACGAATCCTTGATATCCAACTGCATATTTTGGATCTTTCATTATATATGGTTCGGCTTCGGGCCATCTTCCGTTTATTACCCACTTAGCATACAGATATGCAGAATATGGATCTTTCATTATATATGGTTCGGCTTCTGTCCATTCATCTTTTATGACCTCATTAGCATACAGAAATGCAGAAGATGGATCTTTCATTATATATGGTTCGGCTTCTAGCCATCTTCCTTCTATTACATACCTAGCATACTCATATGCAGATCCTGGGTCTTTCATTATATATGGCTCGGCTTCTGGCCATCGGTTTCCCATTACCCCACCAGCATACTCATATGCATATTCTGGGTCTTTCATTATATATGGTTCTGCTTCTGGCCATCTTCCTTTTATTACCCCCTTAGCATAATTATATGCATATCCAGGATCTTTCATTATATATGGTTCTGCTTCTGACCATCGGTTTCCCATTACCCCACCAGCATAAAAATATGCATATTTTGGATCTTTCATTATATATGGCTCGGCTTCTGGCCATCTTCCTTTTATTACCCCCTTAGCATAATTATATGCATATCCAGGATCTTTCATTATATATGGTTCTGCTTCTTTCCAGTTACCTGTTAGTCTTGCTTCTTCATATGCGAATGATGGGATTTCAAACCTATCTTTATAGCCATATAATGACTCTGGATTTGTGTGTTTGCTGTATAAATTCATCGTTATAGTGTCCTTACGAATCCTTGATATCCAACTGCATATTTTGGATCTTTCATTATATATGGTTCGGCTTCGGGCCATCTTCCGTTTATTACCCACTTAGCATACAGATATGCAGAATATGGATCTTTCATTATATATGGTTCGGCTTCTGTCCATTCATCTTTTATGACCTCATTAGCATACAGAAATGCAGAAGATGGATCTTTCATTATATATGGTTCGGCTTCTAGCCATCTTCCTTCTATTACATACCTAGCATAAAAATATGCATATTTTGGATCTTTCATTATATATGGCTCGGCTTCTGGCCATTCATCTTCTATTACATACTCAGCATAAAAATATGCATATTTTGGATCTTTCATTATAT
>Ga0257117_1000580_pt1 | contig 27681 bp, 23 predicted proteins | sample SI112_135mmetaG_FD_190157 | JGI IMG/M metagenome (GOLD analysis project Ga0257117, IMG submission 190157) | Marine microbial communities from Saanich Inlet, British Columbia, Canada - SI112_135m | ecosystem: Environmental > Aquatic > Marine > Inlet | place: Canada: British Columbia | collected... | reverse complement strand
CGTACCGCATCAGCATCACTGTTAGCTGCTGGATAGCATGCGTTCGCATCCAGTGTGGTGCTGGCAAGGCCAGTGATTTTTTACCGTGCTTCACGATCTCAATATGCTTGTCTTCGCGTAACATCCTACGGGCTGTGGCCGCTGATCCGCCGTTAAATTTGCCGGCGTATGACACGAGGTATTTTCGCGTTGCATGGAGATCGAAACTGTTTTGCAAAATTGCGTTAGAACGGGCCAAGAGGATTTTATAGCGAACAGGCATGGTATAATAGACGGGGATGTGATCGATTGATACATGGCAGGCCATGAGCCGTGCCATGATTTCTTGTCGCTGCCACATCAAAATAGTGTGGAGACCGCCGTTCTCCCGCGACAATTTGCTGATAAATTTGAACTGTTCAGTTGGTGTCTGTGGCTGTGGCTGGTCCGGTATTCTGGAGTCCAGTTGTTCCTTGACCATTGGTCGTAGGATTTTTATAAATTCTTCCATCGATCAGATGCTCCATGTAAGCTGCACACTCCCCCATGGTTTCAAACTTAGGTCCAACGCTTTTCCTGTTCAGACCAGTGATCCTGTTGGATGTCACCAGTCTGATTCTCCAAAACTTCCCCTGTTTCTGGATTGAAAATATCGGCGGGAATAGGCTGTCGCATAGCCACGAAATGATTCTCATTGTAATGCTCCATCTCGTCAAGTCTTTGGTTTGCGTGGGTTATCCATCCCTCCATATCGCGGAGCTTTTCCTGTAGATCCGCAATGGTTATTTTGGGTTTCCGTTTGCGTGGCCTGATCTTACTGAGGGCCGACGCTGCCCTTGCTCTGATTTTATCATTGCCGATGGCGTATCGGACACCGCCGCCGATGAGGGCTTGTCCTGTCGTTCGCAATAGAAATGAAATCATTTTTTGCTCCTATAGTAAATGCTTCACGATCTCCACTAGGATTGCCCAGATGAAATCTACTAATCCCGTGGTCATGGCTGCATCACTGGGCTGCGATTAACTTGGGCATGAGGAAGCTGCCGGATGGTATCTTGGGGCAGTCGATGTCAGCCTGAATGTGACGAACACAGTGGTCGAGTGCGGCCTCCAATGTCGGCCCAGCATGCTTGTACGTGATGGTGTCTCGGTTGCCGTCGTCGCTATCGACTTGTACGGAAAGCTCAAAGGCTCCTTCCATGCAGTCGTCACGGTAAGCAGACGCATTGATCCAGAAGTTAATGCAGCGCAGATTTTCACCAAGTATGCGCTGCATCCTGATGTGGATCGCTTGCATCTCCTCTTTGAGATGATCCGATGCGGTTCCTTCGAAACCTGTTGATTCGGGTATGTCGCATAGCCACGAGTATAGATCTGACATCATTTCCATTCCTCTTGATTTGGTCCAGGGAATTTCTTCCCTTGGATTATCTTTGGTTTATTCACTCTAGGCCCATACTTGGCTATGGGGTTTGCTTTTCGTGGGGATTTTTTATTTTTAAATTGCGGTTTGTTTTTTGTAGTCATTGTTTTTGCCCACTTTTGTTTTTTGTTTGTTTGTGTTGTTAGGGTTAGTATTCCGCTCGGTAAACCTCGCGGAACTTTGACGTGACCGCTTGCGTCGTTTACGTGGCTCTTCCTCTCGTCGTTTACGTGGCCCCCCCCAGGCACGGTGCCAGAAGCTGCCTGTGCCGGTGCAGGATAAAGCGAGGTGGTGAAGCTGCTCTGTGGCGATGCAAAGGGTCATGTTGAATATCTTCCTATGAACGCTATGCCAGCGGACGACCTGCGGGAGTCCTAAAGGGGGTTCGCGCAGCGGACGCATTGTATCTTTGGTAGAAAAGTAGGGCCGCGACCCGGAGGCCGCGACCCTGTTGTTAAGGAAGGCTATTTGTATTTTGCCCTAGCTTCTGTGGTAGCTACCGGTATGCCGGATAGCTCTGCATGTTGTTCCGCCGTAACGATGACCGTAGCAGTCTCGTTATTGAAAGCTGCGGGACGCACCCATTCTTCGCCGGTTATGTCGGTAAATACGATTTCAGCATGAACGAACGCTGTGTCGCATTCCGTGAAGTATTCGACTGAAACCCGTTTGCTGTCGAGGGCCTCATCGCTCATGCGATTATCAATCTCCGTACCTATGCGCTTTCCCTCAAATGGTGCAGCGCGGCGCTCTGCGTAGGTGAGTTCCTTGTTTGCTTTTATTGCTGTGTTTTCTAAGCTGCGTACGTACCATTGCAGCTTCTCCGTTCCCCGATTAGTTACCACGCCATCGTAGACGCGATTGCGATGAGAGAGGCGAGTCCAGATGCCTGTCATTTCGTTGAACACCGCCTCTTGGATATCTTTGTCATTGGGCGCAGTCTCCTCGGTTGTGCCGTGAAGTTCCATGTGTTCGATAACGTCCTGAGTGTTTGAATTTGTCATTCTATTGCTCCATCTGCTTGATTGTGGTTGTTAAAGCGTCGATTTCTGCCAAGGAATGGAAGAGTTGACCGAGGTCTAGCAGTTCGTCGCCAAGCTCTAGCAACTGCTCTTGGTCGGCGTCTTCCATGATGGTGAGGATTTCGTCGATAAGTTGGTCAATTTTCATCTAAATGCTCCATTGCTACATTGTTTGAGAAGATCCCCGACCCAAGTGCGGGCCGGGGTGGTCTAGAATCAGATCTGTGATTCATCCGAGCCGAGATAGTGACGCTGTCGGATGTTCGCAGTCCTCGCGAGAACGTCGCCATGACAAGGTAGTGGCTTGCAGAAGCAGCCGAGCTTCTTATCGTAAAGCTCATGGATGTGGAGATGGAGATCGGACTTGCGGAGGTATTCCGTGTACTTCGTTATCACGGCCTCGCGATCTCCGTCGTGACCGATACGAAAAGGGTTGCCCCATTTGGAGCCGCGTCCGATATAGACATCGAACTCGTCTTTGTACTTGTTTACTACCGTTGTAACCATAATGCTCTCCTATAAAAGCGTTGGTAACTAGGCTGCTGTTCGCAGTGCTTTAGCGGCTTTTAGTTTTGCCGTTGCGAGTGCTCGGTAAATCTCGCGCTTTCTACGCGCATAGATCGTGTTTAAGGAGGGGCCAGCGACTCGATTTTTCTGGTAGTAGAGGTCCAGTGTGTTGACGATCCAGTTCATGTAGTTCATTTTATGCTCCTGTGATTGAGAAGACTCCCGACCCATATGAGGGCCGGGGTGGTCGGTGTCTATTCACCCTCGTCGATGTAGGGTTCCATTCTGGTGGCGACGAAGCGGTCAATGATTTGCTGCTGTCTATCCACCTCTAGATCGGTGAACCGATCTCTGCGGGTCCATTCACAGGTGCCGCCCCAGTAAATGCCAAGGAAGTCATAGAGATCTCCTCTCATGCCGATGCGGTCGATCTCTTGTAGGTCAAGGTTCATATGGTTCATTTTACGCTCCTGAGTATGAAGCGTCCTCGCACTTCCCTGATGGAGGTGTGATCGCTTCGTAGGGCGTTTATTCAGACAGGAGCGGCGGATCGCTCAAGGGGGAAACTACGTTTAGGTCACTGCAAAAATGACAAGTGTAGGTTTGCCCACGATACAAGCAGTCCCTTGGGGAGTTGCATGGTGAATTGTGGGCACCGGCTAATTGTGGGCTTACCGGAACTCTAGCTGTCCCCTCGGCGTAGCCGTTGTGGGACTGCTCTCATTTTGAAGTGCGCCGACCCCTTGAACTATTCGACGCGGGAAAACGCATATTATGCGCCCGTAGCGATCCCACCACCAACAGACATCATAAAGCACGGTGCTGGGGCTACAGACTGTAGGTTTCAGGTAATCATGGAGGAGTGACCGACTGGAAGGCCGGTAGGCCCCAAGGAGGGTAACGGTGAGAAGACGCTGAGAGTGCCACTGCCTCGTAATGATTGACTGAAACTGTACAGCCTGTTTGCAGCAATACTGTCTAAGGGCGCTATATGTAGTGCGGCGAGACACTTTCGATTGTCCCCACTTAAAAGGTCAATCGATTCCGCCGAAGGCGGAAGGTTCTCCTATCATTAGTGAGGACGAAGAATTTAGACGCAAGATGAGGCCGAACGGACCATAATTGTTATTACAATGCGAGAACAAAGCACAGGAACATGGTAGCGAAGCACGTTAGCACCACTGCTGATGCAAGAATTCGTATTTGATCGTCATAGCTCATTCGCATCACGCTTCTCCCAACACGGATTTCAACATAAGGCACGACGCCGTTACCCCCGCCATGATCAGGATGGGCAGTGTCCACCAGCCTACAAAATAGACAAAAGCGGTGAGCAGGCTTGTCCATGCCAAGTTAAAGAGCCAGTAGGTAAAGATTGCGGTATTCATGTCAGTCTCCTGCTTCAGTGTTGGAGGTCGCGAAGAACTCATCGTGCTTTGGATCGATGGTCGGTATTGCAAATGTCCAACCGGCGTTCTCCGCAATGTTCTGCGCGTTGTCAGCCCATTCGAGGCCGCACTCAATGCACTGCATGCAGACGCCAGCTTTGTGCATCGTGACTTCCACGCAAGCCCCGCACACATCGTTTCTGTAGGGTGATGGTGTGTTTCTATTTGGCATGTATGTTTCTCCTATGTGAGCTTATCCAGCCTTCCACCTAGACTCATTAGTGTGTTACTTTGACTACATGATTGGGTTTATTAAATGATTGTAATGGGATGGCTATTCTCCATACCCGCAGATCACAAACCCGCCATCGGTCTGACCGATTTGCATTTGGGGCAATGCACACTTGTCACCCCAAGGATTGCACACTGAATGGACCGCTGTGCTGTTGTAGCTCTGCTATATTAGCAACCTCGCAATGTTAGCAGACTGTCACGTATAAGAAGGGGGTGGGGGAAATTGTTGTTGATTTTTTTGTTAGGGGGCACGTCTCTCATTTCTGCTGGAAAACCCGGAGGTTCCATGTCTGTTCCGAAACGATTTCTGAAGTCTACCTTGAATGACCGCCAGGAGGCGTACTGCCGTCATTATGTTGATCGCGGCGGTGATGTCCGCAACGCCATGGTACTGGCTGGCTATGACGACGATGGTAGCAGCAAGTTCCGTGTTGCCATGCACCGTCTCAAGCATAACCCTGCGGTCAGGGACCGCATCCACCAGATTACCCGTGAGTCGTTTACGAGCGACGCTGTGGAGGCCCGTGAGTGCCTGCTTCAGCTAATCAGGACTGCTAGGTCCGAGAAGGTAAGATTGGACGCTGCGCGTGATCTGCTTGACCGTGCCGGTCATAAGCCTCTGGAGACGCTGCTGACCATGAATGCGTCGGCAGCTTTGGACGAGACGGAGTTACGGGAGAAGATCACTGGACTGTTGACCCAGCTGAACATCGATCCTTCTACTCTCAAGCGGGAGAAGGAGGTGTTGGAAGCTAAGAAAGAGGAGTTCGAAGACTCGACGTTCCGGGTGAGTGAGTGATGGCCTGTGGGCAGAGCTGTCACCAAAATCCAAGTCGCCGGAAGGCGATGCATTATGGCTATGTCCCATGAAGTCTTAATTGAGCATGAGGCACTATATATAGTAGCTTATCACCCTGGGCCTACAGTATGTAGGGGTTCTCTGAAACCCCTGTCAAGCGCTTTGTTGTAAGGCGTTGATGCTGAATGCTTTTATTTTTGCTTTTCCCTGCCCCAGAATAGCCGTTTTTACATTCGGTGACATGGTGCGTCACCCCTCTGGACAAAAAACCCCGTGGCCGGAAAAGACGGAGACACCCACGAAACCCATCTACATCGAACCACGGGGGGTAGGAGCAACGGAGCAACCACCTACCTGTTGCATATATACAACATATAGTGTACTTATGCAATATGCACACAACATCTAGTGATCCCGACGTTGCCCGGACGGAATTGCTGTCCGAGTTGAGTCATTATGTTGATGTGCTGGACCGCCAGTTGCAGATGCAGCGGCTGCTACAGTACAGGCCGTACCCAAAGCAGCTTGAGTTCCATAATTCCGGTTCCGATTACCCAGAGCGCCTGCTGATGGCTGGCAACCAGCTGGGTAAGACCTACAGCGCTGCCATGGAAGTCGCCATGCATGTGACGGGCGTCTACCCGGATTGGTGGGAGGGCAGGAAGTTCGCCAAGCCGGTCAACGCTTGGTGTGCTGGCGTGACTTCCGAGAGCACGAGGGACAACCCACAGCGCCTGTTGCTGGGCATTCGCCGTGAATTCGGCACTGGTTCAATCCCGGCAGAGAATATTGTGGATATCCAGATGGCGCGAGGCGTCCCAGACGCCGTTGACAGCGTCACTGTTGAGCATGTATCGGGCCGTAATAGCCATATCTGGTTCAAATCATACGAAAAAGGCCGGGAGAAGTGGCAGGGGCAGACGCTTGATTTCGTCTGGTATGACGAGGAGCCTCCCGAAGAGATCTACACGGAGGGCTTGACCAGGGTAAATGCGACTGCTGGCATGGTTTTCGTCACATTTACGCCATTATTGGGCATGAGCCGCGTGGTCACACGCTATCTCCAGCCTGACGACGACGCCTCCAAGCACAGATATGTCGTCAATATGACCCTTGATGACGCGCCTCACATGACCGAGGCGATGAAAGAGCGCATTCTCTCCCAGTATCCTGAATATGAGCGGGACGCCCGGACCAAGGGCATCCCCATGCTTGGCTCTGGCCGCGTCTATCCTATTGCCGAGGAGCGTGTTGCCTTCAGCCTGAACGATTTCGGCAACGGCATGCCCGATTACTGGCCGACCTTGGGCGCTGTTGACTTTGGCGATTGGGATCATCCGACCTCTGCCGTCTTTGTTCGCTGGGACCGGGACCGCGATGTGGTCTATGTCACGGATTGCTACCGCCGCTCCAAGGAGCCGCTAACCGTTCACGCCGCTGCGATCAGGGACCGCGCAAATGGCTGCTATGTTGCATGGCCCCATGACGGCCTGAAGCACGACAGGACCGCTGGGCGCACCATCAAGGATCTGTATGCCGACAACGGGGTCAAAATGCTCCGTGAAAGAACCATGTATCCGTCAGGAGACTACTCCGTCGAGGCCGGTATTGCTGACGTATTGAACCGCATGCAGACCGGCAAATTACGCATTGCCGCGCATCTGGCCGATGTCTGGGATGAGTTCCGCCTTTATCACCGGAAGGACGGCAAGATCGTCAAAGAGCGCGATGATCTCATGGATGCTCTGCGCTATGCCGTGATGTCGATCCGACACGCCAGATCACCGGCTGATATGGGCCGCGCCATCGAGGTTGAGAATATGGAGGAGTACCATGTCTTATGATCTTGTTGTCCGCAATATCACGCATACCGATATTCAGTTGTACTATGACGGCATGGTCGAATTACTGCTGCCCCACCTTGAGGATTGGCACGATTTCGACACCGACAAGTTCAAGAAATGGCTCTGGCAGGCTGTAGACGATCCTGAGACGGATACCCTGCTATGCACCCACGGTCATCTGCCTGCTGGCTATTTCATTGCCAGGACCATCACGCCGGTCTGGTCGGAGGAGCGCGTCTCTTCCGATGTTGTCCTTTATGCGTTGCCTCCGTACAGAGGTAAGGGTGTAGCCGTTGCATTATTGCAACAGTGGGCTTATAATTTACAGAAACGTGGTGTGAAAAAGGCGCTGGCTGGATATTCTTTGCGGGCCAGCCATTCTCATGCCCGTGATGCTTACAAACGGGCGAAGTTTTTTACTCTTGGCGAAATCTACGCGAGGAAATTCTGATGTGTGGTGGCGGCGACGGCGGTGATGGCGGCGACGGCGACGTTGATGTAGATGGTGTATCAACGGCTGCGCCGGAAGCTGATGTAGACGATCCTGGCGTTAGCGCTGACCCGATGGGTCAAGGCGGCATAGGAGCAGGCACTGGCACCGGCAGTATTTCTGCGGCGATTTCTGCCGGTGTGGCTTCTGTAGCTAACGCTGCCGCAGCTCAAGGAAATGTTACCGATACCGAACAGGGCCACTCGGCTGCCCCCGAACCAGAAGTAGCCAATACTTCCCCAACCACATCTACTGAACAAAATGAAGAAACTTTAGAAGAGACTACTGTTGAGGTCGCGCTGACTTCCGTTGATCCGAGTCAACAGGCCGCGAATCTTGGTTTTGCTAGCCTAGCTGGTAATATTGGCTTGGGTGCCACTACCGCCCAAGAGGTGGCGGAAGCACAGCAGGCTCACGAAGACGCGATGAGCAGCCTTGACGCCAATGTCACAGAGGGCGGTATTGGTTCACTCTCTCCCGGTGTTGGCCTTGGTGTTAACAGCGAAATGGGTACCGCTACTTTTCAGGATATTGCCGCCTTGAACGCACCGGGGCTTCCCGGCTCGACTGTTGGTTTTGCCATTAACGACCCGACAGGTAATACGCCAGGGGCGATAACGGCTAGCCAGATAGCAGCCCATCAAAACCCATCGTTAGCTAACGCCATGTTTGGCCTTGCCGGTGCGATGCCTGGGGCGCTGGGCTTATTGGGATTTGCTGCTGGCGCAGTCGAGGGCCGTGGTACGACACAGGCCATGGGTCTTGCCGACAGCGGAAGGGGCGCTATCGCTGCTGCGATAGCCGGTATAGCCGATTCTATAAGCGGCGCAATGCCAGGGGGCGCGTCTGTAATGGGCCAGAGTTCCGACGACGACCCAGGAGAGATCGGTGGGCCGTCGCAGGCGGAACTTGACGCGATGGAGGTAAGCTCCGCTGATACAGATCAAGTGAGCGACGCCGGATTCGCCTGGAGTTTGGATAGAGTTATAGACACCACCGACAGCTTTTTAGACAAGTCGCAAATTCAGCCTCTCGCTGAAATACCTACCGATACAGGTGTCGGCACAACTGGACTGCTGGATGATCTCGGCACTACCGATATCACAGGGGCTACTGATTCATTATCTCGTCCCGGCAGCTTTAGGCGGTCAAGGACTACCACGCCAAGCAATCGCGTATTCAACCTAGCCAATTTATTCCGGCCCACCCTATCACCAGGGATTAGTCTGTGATGGCATATTCAGCAAGTGAGCTAATCGAACGGGCGGAAACGCTTGAGAATGAGCGCGCAAACTGGGAGCAGGATTGGCAGCGTATTGCTGATTTTATCCTGCCGCGTAAAAACGACATTATTACCAAGCGCTCTCGCGGAGAGAACCGTAACCAGAAGCGGTACGCCTCTATTGGCATGCAGTCCCTTAATATCCTGGCCGCATCTCTCCACGGCACACTGACATCGAAAGCGGTTCAGTGGTTTGATCTGGAGACAGGCAGGCCGGAACTGGACGCCAGTTCGCAGATTAAGGATTATCTGCAAGAGGTTGCCCGCATCATGTGGGTGGAGCTTAACGCCTCCAACTTCCATTCCCAGGTCCATGAATTGTATCTTGATCTGGCAGCGTTCGGCACTGGCTGCATGCTACAGGAAGAGGCTGCTGGTCCTGGCGAGGACTACGACGGGCTTATATTTTCAGCGCACCCGATTCAGTCGTATCTAATCGAAGAGAACCATAATGGTCAGGTGGACTCCGTGTGCATCAAGCACATGATGACCGCTAACCAGATTGCCGGGAAATTCGGTGAATCCGCCATGACTTCCGAGCAGAAGTCTGCGCTGACCAAAGACCCGCTGTCCCAGTTCGAGATCTTGCACTGGGTTATGCCGCGTGACACTGGCCGTTCTAAGGGCGACGGCTATACCGAAGACGCCTCAAAGATGGGCTTCAAATCATGCTGGGTTGACCGCTCCCAGGAAACCATAATACGGGAAGGAGGCTATCAGGAATTCCCGTTTACGGTATGCCGCTGGAGCAAGTCCACTGGCGATTTATACGGAAGAGGCCCTGGGGACACGGCTCTCAGTGATATTGAAGTATTGAACGAGGCTACCCGCCTTGAGTTGAACGCCTGGGCCAAGACAATCGATCCGCCGATACTGGTTGAGGACGATGGTGTAATCGGCAAGGTCAACATGCGTCCCGGCAAGCCCACCGTGGTCCGGGATGTAGAGCGGTCTGTCAGGCCGTTCCAGAGCAACGCCAACATGAATTTCAACCAGATCAAGCTGGGCGAATACCGCGACACCATCAGGCAAGCCTTCTTTGCCGATCAGCTGGAACTTCCCAATCGCGGCTCTGTTGAGATGACGGCGACGGAAATCCAGGTCCGCTACGATCTCATGCAGCGCGTACTAGGCCCAACCCTTGGCCGTCTGGAGCGAGAGCTTCTTGAGCCTGTGATCTGGAGAACCCTCAAGATCATGGGCCGTAGGGGCAAGATCCCGCCACCGCCGCCAGAGATGGGCGACGTACTTGATATCAATGTCCGTTATGTCGGCCCCCTCTCCCGCGCTCAGAAGCAGGCCGAGATCAACGCCTTTATGACCTTCCTGCAAGAAGTCGGCATGGTGTCCCAGATGAAGCCGGAAGTTCTGGACAACATCGACGGCGACGCCGCTATTCGCTGGCTGCATAGCCACCACGATCTGCCTGCCATTGTCATGGTTGAAGACAGGATGGTACAGCAACGCCGCGATGCCAGAGCCAAGCAGCAAGAGGCTCTTGCCCAGCAGCAGTTCCAAAGCGCCGGGGCGCAGGATACCAAGGCCATGGCAGAGGCCGAAGCCAAGATGCAGCAAGCTGGTGCCGCGCAGCAGCAGGCGGCAGGCGAACAACAGCCCGAATAGTTGGAATGACGAAATATACAGAAAGGGAGATAGCTAGTGCTTATGCGCGTTTATTTGGCGGCGAAACGGGCATGGTCGTCCTTGAAAACATGGTTTCTAAATATCAAAGACGAAGTAGCTTTGTTCGTGGAGACCCATACGAGACGGCTTTTAAGGAAGGTGCGCGGTCAGTAATTCTGCACATCAGGGCCATGGTGAAAAAACACGGCCCGGACAATGATTTGGAAAGGTTGATCGATGAATGAACAGGTTTCCGAAACAGTTTCCTCAGAGGCGGCGCAGGCTCCAGTAGCCGAGGCGGCTCAAACTCAGTCGGAACCCGGCTGGAGAGACGGACTCTCTCAGGAAAACAGGGACCACGGCGCGATCAAGGACTTCAAGACGGTTGACGATCTGGCTCAATCGCATATCCACGCTCAGAAAATGCTTGGATCTTCAGTGCAAGTCCCCGGTGAACTCGCCACTCAGGACGATTGGAATAAATTCTACACTAAAACAGGCCGTCCACAGGACGCAAATGCTTACGACTTCACTGTCGTCAAGGCTCCGGAGGGCTTCGCTATAGCTGATGAGCTTGTTTCCGGGTTCAGATCAGCCGCTCATAACAGCGGTCTTAACCAGCAACAGGCTTCCAATCTGATGGATTGGTACGTCAAGGCGTCTCAGGGCCAGCTTCAGGCCGCACAACAGCAGACTGCGACGGCAAAGCAGGCCGCTACGCAGGCATTGCGTGAGGACTGGGGCGGTGACTACGACAGAAATGCACAGGCGGTAAACACCGCCCTGAATAGGTTCTTCCCCGAACATCTACAGCAACAGATCATGGAGGTTGCATTGACCAACGCTGATTTTGCCAAGGCCCTGTCGGATATCGGCTCCCGTATGGGCGAGGATACCACGGCTGGTATTAAATCCGCATCGACCAGCAAGGACCGGCGCTCTGAAATCGAGACTGAACTGAAGATGCTACAGCATGATCCCGATAGCGCCTATCTGAACGCTAGGCATCCCAATCACAATGATGAGATAACCCGCGTTGCCGCCATGCTGGACGAGCTTAACGAGTTGCCGGAATGAGTTGCGACAACTGCGATGATGCCTACCTGAACCTGCGTATTCAGGCTTTGCGGCTTGCCGTGGAGGCGTCATCGATTAGCCATAAAGTTGATTTCGAGGCGCTGGCAGACAGATATTTTGTGTGGCTTTCCAAGCCTTCTGCTAAAGCACATAAAAAAACTGTAAAAAAACAGTTGACCTGACTCTGCGATAGTGGCAAAAATACAAGATCGGGTAACCTATTGGTCCGATAAACGGCGGTAACCCGCTCGCAGGCGCACGTAAGCGCAAGTCTGAGGTCCGACATGAGTTGGGCAACCTTTGGCAAGAACCCCTTAATTCTTGTTGGAGGATGCTATGTCCACTCAAGTTGGAATTGCTCATGTACAGCAATTCAAAAACAATGTGATCATGCTCTCACAGCAGCGGGACTCCCGCCTGCGTGGGGCTGTTCGCACCGACCCAGATTTCCTCAAGGGGAAGTCCGGGTTTTACGAGCGCATCGGCGCTACCGCCGTTGTGAAACGCACCAGCAGACATGCCGATACTCCGTTAGTCTCGACACCGCATTCCAGGCGTCGGGTAACGATGGACGATTACGAATGGGCTGACCTGATTGACCGGCAGGATGTCATCCGCATGATGATCGATCCAGAATCGCGCTATGCAAAGAATGCTAGCTCGGCAATGGGCCGTCAGATTGATGATGTCATCATTGCTGCCATGGGCGGATCTTCGTATGCCATTGATGAGGATGACGCGGCCAGCGCCGTGACCTTCCCATCCGGGCAGAAGGTTGCTCATGCTTCTGGCGGATTGACTGTGGCTAAGATTCTCGCAGCCAAGGAAGTCCTCTGGGCTAATGAGGTCGATGATAATGAGCAGATGTTCATTGTCTGTGCCGGTAAGCAGATCAGTGATTTGCTGAACACGACTGAAGTCAAAAGTTCCGATTACAACACCGTCAAGGCCTTGGCCCAAGGTGAAATATCAGACTTCGCTGGCTTCACGTTCATTCGTTCGGAACGTCTCTCGAATGATGCGACTCCAAGTCGCCTCGCTTATGCGTTCCTGCCGTCTGCCATCGGTCTAGCTATTGGCGATGATGTCACCACCCGCGTTTCCGAGCGTGATGACAAAAGCTATGCGACTCAGGTCTATCTTTGTATGTCTCTAGGCGCGACGCGTGTAGAGGAAGAGAAGATCGTCCAAATCGCATGCAACGAGTAGAAGGAGAATAGATCATGGCTACTGTCTACTCAGTACAAAAGACGGCATGGGATCAGACTATCCCGTCTAAAAAGACCAAGCCAAATGAGTTGGCTGGTCGCATGCGAGTTGCTTACGCCACTTATGAGGCCTCCTCCCTGGCCTCTGGTGACGTAATTGAGTTGTTTAACTTGCCGAATGGGGCGCGGATTATGGGTGGGCGTCTGTTTAACGATGCCCTCGCTACATCCACCACTCTTTCGGTTGGTTACGCCGCTCATACCAACTCTTCCGGTACTGCCGTTTCGGCTGCTGCCGCTGCATATCTGGCAGCGACCAGCACCGCTAGCGCTGGTGCCAACGATATTGCCGCCACCCTTGCTTTGGGTGCTACCTCGGAATTGGACGCCAATGAGACCGGCGTTCCGATTACCGCGACTATGGGCGGCGCAGCAGGCACTGGTACGATCACGTTGAAAATTGAATTCGTGGTTGACTAATTCTCAGTGCAGTCGGAGAGCGGGGGCAGGTTGCAGTCCTGCCCCCGCAACTCGCCGTTAAAGGAGCGTCTTGATGGCCGATTCAGAAGTTGAAATCTGTAATCTTGCTTTGACCTATCTGGGCGACAGCCCGATAACTGCTCTCACAGACAACACCGATAGAGCGCGGGCCTGCAATGCCAACTATGCAAATTGCCGGGACCAAGTGCTTCGTATGCACCCATGGAATTCGTCTCTTTCGCGGGCGGCTTTGGCCGCATTAACGGGCAGCCCTGCGTGGCAATGGTCCTATCAATTCACCCTGCCTACAGACCCTTACTGTTTACGTGTTCTTGAAATCGAAAATCTTGACGACAGGGAGTGGGCCGTCGAGGGCCGCGTCCTGATGGCTGACCAGAGTACCGTAAATGTCAAGTACATCAGCCGCATAACAAGCGTCAGCGACATGGACCCGCTGCTTGAGGATGCCGTAGCGGTCAAGCTGGCGCACACCATGGCTTTTCGCATTACAGGCTCCGTTCAGAGGCAGACCGAATTAATGCAGACCTTCCGCCTTGTCTTACGAGAAGCGCGGCAGATGGATGGTCAGGAGGGTGCGCCACCGGATATCTATTCCGATCACTTCGCCGCAGTCAGATTTGGCACTGACTTCTCTTCCGATTGGAGAAAGTGGACGAGTTAGCATGGCACGGGTAAATGCCATACAGACGAATTTTACCGGCGGTCAAGTCAGTCCCCGGCTCTTTGGCCGTGTTGACATTGACAGTTACCGCAATTCCGTAAAGACATTGACCAACATGGTGGTCTACCCGCAGGGCGGTGCTGGGCGTCGGTTCGGCACTATGTATGTTGGGGAAGGCAAGGACTCAGCCGCTACTACTGATAGGAAGTTCCGGCTTGTCCCGTTCGAGTATTCGGACACTAACGCATACTGCCTTGAATTCGGACACAACTACATCAGATTTTATGCTCAATCTGCACAGGTCGTTTCTGGCGGGTCGGCTGTAGAGGTCACCACCGCATATGCGCATACGGAACTTGATGATCTGCAATTCGCCCAATCTGCGGACGTATTGTATATCGTACATAGGTCGCATCCGCCGCGCCAGCTTGTTCGCAATTCGGCAACTTCTTTTACTCTTTCAGATGTCGTGTTTGTTGACGGTCCTTATCTTGACGATAATACAACGTCTACTACCATAGCCGCATCTGCGACTACCGGCAGCATTACGCTCACGGCGTCTGCATCTCTGTTCACCTCCGACATGGTTGGTGCATTCTTCCGCATTACCAACGGAACGGCGGGGTATGTAGAGCTTACTGCCGTCGCCAGCGGTACGTCAGCCACCGCTACCGTTAAAGATACGTTGGGCGGCACGTCAGCCGTTACCACTTGGCGAGAGGGCGCATTCTCTGACGAGCGCGGCTATCCCGGTTGTGTGACGTTCTTTGAGCAACGGCTGTGTCTTGCGGGTTCTACCCACAGGCCCCAGACCGTGTGGGCGTCCAAGGTGGACGATTATGAAAACTTTACTCCCGGAGCCAATGACGATGACCCGATACCGTTCACCATAGCGGCCAACAAGGTCAATGTGATCCAATGGCTTAGTCAGGCCCGTAATTCTCTGTTTATAGGCACTGTGGGCGCTGAGTGGCAGGTTAAAGGCACAAACAACGCGGCCATTACCCCCAGCAACATCATCGTGCGCCAGCAGACCTCCGAGGGATCTGCGCGTGTGCAGCCCGTGCCCATCAAGAATGCGCTTCTATTTGTCCAGCGCAGCGGCGAGAAACTGCACGAAGTCACCTTTGATTTCCTGACCGATAGTTTCCAGGCTCCAGATCTCACCCTGCTATCCGAGGATATAACCTCTGGCGGCATTACCCACATCGATGCCCAGCGTACTCCCGACCCGATCGTCTGGGCTGTCCTGTCTGGCGGTACTATCGCCGCCATGACCTACCAGCCAGATCAGAAGATCCAGGCATGGCATGCACACACCATTGGCGGCACGGGGACCGTGGTGGAGAGCGTTGCTGTGATCCCGAAGGATATCACGGCTGGCATTTATACCGATCAAGTGTGGCTGGGCGTAAAGCGCACGATCAACAGCGCCACAAAGCGGTATGTTGAATATATCGACTCCACCCTGAACACTGATTGCGCCCTGGTCTATTCAGGCGGCTCTACGAGTAGCATTTCCGGCCTGTCGCATCTTGAAGGCGAGACTGTCGCCGTTAAGGTTAACGACGCGCCGCAGCCCGACAAGACCGTATCCAGTGGCGCTATAGCCATCTCGCCCGCTGGCACGGCTGCTGAAGTCGGCCTGCCCTATACGCATACCCTGACGACGCTGCCGCCAGAGTTCGGCGCACAGGCTGGGGCATCCCTGTCGAGGCTGCGCCGTATACATGAGGTCGTGCTGTACCTCAGAGCCTCCAGCGGAGGTCTTATTAATAACGACGACATTATCTACAGATCGTCAGCTGATGACATGGGAGCGGCGTTGCCGCTGTTCACCGGCACTTTCCGCTATACGCCAGATGACAGCTGGGACCGTGATGGGAATATCACCATATCCGGTTCGCAGCCCCTGCCCTTCAACCTTACTGCCCTGATCATGGGCACCAGCGTTAACGAGGGGTGATATTGTGGTTGATTTCGCTGCCATTCTAGCTGGAACCGCGCTTGCTGCCAGCACCTTCTCTTCCTTCAGGGCCGCTAGCGCCCAGGAAGAAGCCATAGAGACGAAGGCCGCTGGTGATTTTGAACAGATAGAATTAATAAAAAAAGCAGCCGAGATAGAGGCTGTTGCGGATGTTGAATCGGCTACCGCATTAAGGGAAAAGACTGATTTTGATTTCAAGACTATAGACAGGCGCGAAAACGAAATTCTTTCTGCCGTAAAATTCAACGAAGAACAGCATGTCAAGAACACTGAATTATTGAGGCGTCAGGGTCAGATAGCCATCGCCCAAAAACATCGCGAGGTCGCCAAGGCCGTAGGCGCAACCAAGGCCCGTGCGGCGGGTGCCGGTGTCTATGCCAGCGGTGGAGCGTCAGCTGAAGTCGCAAAGGATACTGCCATTACTGGCGATCTTGAGAGGGCCAGGATAAACCTGCAAATCGCCCAGGCTCAACAGCAGCTAGACGATCAGATAGGACAGTCAAGAATCAACGCATTTGTCGCAGCGGAGAATATACGCGCTGATCGTGAGGTGCTGGCGTTTAATTTTAATGTTGCCGATAGGCAGCGGGATTTAGCAATACAAATCCACGATATAGAACGCGAAGCGAAAATCTCCTCGCTGGCCGCTGGCGCACAAGCCGCGCAGGCCGGGGCACCCAGCCCAGGCTTGTCTGCATTCACAACCGCCATGACTGGCTTGGCCAAGCTAAATAGAGATTAAAAGAGGCGTGTAGTCATGCAATTCTCAAAAAATGCAGTATTCCGGGCTGGCAGGCAGAGTTCCCCGCTCCAAGCTCCCAGGGTTAGTCTAGGTGCATTTAGACCTCAACCTGTAGCCCGTACTGGCTACAAAGAAGACGAGATGACAGATCTTGCGAATGCTGGGCTTGCCTTCGCCGCTAGCGAGATTAACGCTGGCGTTCGGTCAAAGCGCATTAAAACCAGTAGCGATGTAGAACTTGCATGGGAAACCGCCTACCAAAAAGCAAAGGGTGAACAAGAAAGCCCAGAAAACTGGACAGTCGCCGCCGACGCTGCCGCAAACAAGGTAATAGAAAGCAGCGTTGAAGACGGTAACGTGCTTACCAACCTTCTCTATAAGAACGATACCATCAAGGCGGAACTGAAGTCTTCTCTGGTTAAATTCAAAGCCTTAAAGGCCGCTGATGTGCAGAAAGGGCGCATGGATTTAAGGCTGCGTCATTATGCTGACGCCACGATCAAAAGCGCAGAGAAAATGAAAACCATACTTGGCTCCGTTACCTTGCGGCGCGATGGTGAAGAATCTTATGTAGGGGGAGCCTTAATTAAGGAGGCCCGCGCATCAGCTCTCAAGGCCTATACAGACTTCAGCGAGACCATTGACAGCGATAAGTTGATACCCAGCAAACAGCGTCGAACCTTGAAGACCAATTTTGTTAGTTCTATCGGTAACACGCTTGTATCTCATATTATAAGAACGGACCCTGAAAACGCTATCCGGTACATGGAATATATTGACGGTATAGCCGACAATAATGCCTACAAGGGAGTGATAAATTCCTCTAGGGTCGCTGAACAGAAAAAGCGTCTCAAAACTGCGTATGAGTTTGTTGGTAATATATCGAAGCTAGTTCAAGGTGAAGAGGCGGGTGCAGATATGACCGCCGTCGGAACGAAGATAAACGATCTCAATTCTGCCTTGGAGGCGGGCGATACTCCGAAAGCCCTGACTTCCCTGAAATATATCAATGAGATCGTCCCCGAACTTCTGGAAAAAAAATACGTTGACCCGCGTGGTGATGAGCGGCGTTTGTATAACGGCGAAGATGCCAACAGGCTCATTAAAATGCGCGATGAAGCTAACTTGGCTGTACTAGAGCCGTTATATACGGACATAGCTGCTGATTTACTTGTTCTTTCGAGCAACCAAATCGCCGTCGATCAAAAAACCCTTACCGACGCGGCTGAGTATCTGAATAAGTTGCGTCAGGAAGACCCAGGTGGCTTTTTCGAAATTATCGAAAACCTGTCCTCACGACAGAAAGAAATTTTCGAAGCAAGGCTCCGGGCGTTCACCACTGAAGAGGAGATCGGTGCAAATGCAGCACAGCTTGCACAAAAGCAAACGGATCTTGTCGCAAGCACAGAGACAGCTGTGCGTGACTTTACAACCGATTTACGAGGCCGTCTCATAGATTGGAATAAGCTGTCTCCTGAGAATCATGCCAAAGCATTACAGCGCTTCTTCGATACCCACTGGAAGCCTCTTACGACAGCATTCGCCAACGGTGCCCGTAATATCATTTCTCCAGATGAAGCCCAAAACCATATTATGGGGTTTAAAACAACCGTAATCAACGGCATCGGGAAAGGCGTTAAGGAAGAAGGCCGCACTGATTGGTATGAGCATATCAAGGAAAACAAAAGTGACTATCCTTTCTTGTTTGAGCTTTTCGTGCAGACCAGCCTTGGAGCCGATATAAGCAGTGACAGAGAAAAAAATACCGCAGAGGCCGAGGAGCAAGCAAAAAGAGACCTTTTTGCTTCCGGGGTAACAAGGACGGATGAGATCGGGACTAAATTACGGACAGTAATGACCGGTTGGGAAGATCTGCCTTCCGAAGAGTTCGCCGAAAAATTACAGGGCTTTATCAAGACCAACTGGGACAGCTTCACGAGTAAGTTCACTGCCGACTCTGCCGGTATTATTTCCCCGAAGGAAGTTGAAAGGGAAATTGTAAGGCTTAGACAGTCTATATCTAAGGCCACTGGCGATAGCCTTGTAGCAATGGACCGTGTAGATTTTTATGATCACGTTCACAACCGCGCACGGGATTACCCCGTTTTGTTTGAAATCCTGGCCAAGTCCAGCCTGGATAGCAAATTAGGGCAGCAGCGAAAGAACCAAGTATCGGCTGCTAGAAAGCAGCTCAAAACAGCCATCGAGGGAGATACGAATCTAGCGCTTCGCGCAGTGAGTGGCGAAAATGTGCAGCTGCCATCCGATCTTTTAGACAATCTTGGAAACAAGCTCAGAGAGCTTTGCAAGATTGATGGTTGCAGCGAAGATACCATACGAGCTATCGGCGTGAATTTGGACTTCTTGGGCCAACACTATCAGCACAACGTCGGGGTTAACGACTCCATACAAAGCGCCTTACAAACGGGGACTGGTGGAGACGGTAAATTACTGACCATTATTGAAGGCCAAATAAAAAACCTGTCCGAGCTTTCCAAGACTTTTGAAAACTCTGGTCCCGCCATCACCATGGTTGATAATGATGGTGAAATTACGGGTGTCATAAAACCGTTGCCGACAAATATCGCAGCCGCAATGCTTGGCGATGACGCTAGTGGTACTTTAGCAGGGAAATTTGCCGACGCTTTCAAAAAGAACCATGACGCTCTTGTGGTAGTCAGAGATGCTATTGATCCCGCCGCCTTCCTTGATCCCAAACCTCAGAATATAGTCGATATAGGCAAAGCCATCGGCTTAGACGTTCAGGATGAAAACAGTCAAACTCCGATTGACCGCCTTATGCATAATCCTGATAGCCGTGAAAGCCAAGAATTTATGGAAGCGATTGGCCAATATCCGGCGCTTGCCCTGCCCGTTGCCGAGCAGTTGAGGCAGCGTTTTAATATGGCATACCCGACAGAATCTGCGGCTGCTGAAGCGCTCGTTAAATTGTCCGGTATTGTTTACGACGCTTGGTACAAAATGCTTACAAAAACGAATACGGGGGCGGGCCACAAACTGCCCGAAGCATTGCTTGATATTGTCGGCGCATACGAAAGTATTGCGAGGAGTTCCAAAGTTGGCAGTAAAGACTTTGACGGCCAGTTTGTCATTGCACAAAAATATCTGCACACGCCTAAAAATTTAAACGACAAGCCTGAGGGCGGTACTTGGATGGCTCCTGGGGCTGTCCCGCAAGAAGAACAGATGGAGGCCGTAAGAGCGGGTCTTGGTTTAACCGGGAGGCTTAATGATTGGCGTAATATACAAACTGTAGACGATAGCGCTAATGTGGAACTTCAATTCGTTTTGCGCCAGCTAAGAGAAATGCAAGCTGACGTAAGTCAATTAGACGACGCGTATCTTGAAAAGCTGGAGGAACGCGCCAGACAAATTAGCATCAAAGCACAAGAGGATGGCATCCTTGGCGATACTATCGTTGGGCTTGGGCAGGAAAAAGAAATAGCCGAAACGAGCGTGATCGCAGAGCATCCAATGGAAGCAACGCTCGTCTCTAAAATTGGGCTAAACGGCGCTGCTGCGTATGGTCATATAGCAGTTCCATCTATTAAACAGATCGCCACCACCTCCGCTTTACTCATCTCCGTTTTTGAGGCGGCTGCTAAACGTGGCCTGTCCCTAGCGCAGATGCGGGTAAACCACACCATGCGCGATATGAATGCCGTCTTCGATCGCGAAGATCATGGTGTTAAAAAGGATTTCCCTATAGTGCTGGGTGCGGGAACGCCGCTGGCCCCGGAGGTTAAGCGCCCCGACCTTTTAAGAGCGGGCCAGATAGCGGTAACAGGGCCGGTTACCATAAACGTATCTGCCGCGCAGCAAAAACTCGTCCAGACTATTGAGGAGTTATCGCAAAAATATTACGGAGAGAGCTTCTTCCTGCGTCAATATTCCGAGGAGGGTGTAGATGCAGGCACACACGGTATACTTTCCAGCAAAAATCGGGCTGCATGGTCGCTATTTATGCTACCCAAAGCATATCAAGCAAATTCAAATAATATGCTTTCCATGACCCAGAGGGCCCAGGGAACGGTTGGCCCTGCTATGAAGATAACTGGCTCTGACGGTGTTCCAAGAACAGCTTATAATATTATCGTCGGGTACAAGCCCGCGCAGAGCCTCGTTAAAGGACTGGACGAAACCTTCGGGCTAACAGAACCCGCGCCGCAAACAACCGTCACCCTGAGACAGTACACACTGCCCGCCCTTGGTGATGACAGCGCCGCTGGCAGATTTCTTAATTGGTATAACGAGAATTTGAGGGCCGCTCGCGGTTCGTATAAAGCGCCAGAAAGGTCTGGTGAGATAAGTGATCCGGGTGGGTCCTGATATACGATGACTTACCCTGGACAAATAAGTTTCGAGCGCCCGCTTCACGTAGGCCTTCCTGCCGAAGATCAGAGCTTCGCCTTGACTTTGGACACCATGTTCAATCTCGAAAGCCCCATACGGAGCGCCATGATAAACAAGGCGTTCGGTTTATCGGACGGCTTTCTGGGGTTCGTGCCCAAGAAGCAAGAGCTAGACAGCCGTTTCGACCCCATGAAGAGAATGGAGCAGGACAACGACCTGCATCTGTTTAGCGCCCTGCACGAAGCCAAGAACGAAGAGCATTACGGCCTGATAAAAAGAAAAGCCTTGTGGGAGAGGCAGCAAAAACAAACCATTGCCGATGCTGGCCTTACGCAAGGCCTTTTAGCCGGTGTCGCTGTTGGGTTCACGGACCCGCTCAATCTTGCTGTTGGGCTGGTCTCTGGCGGTGCCACGACCACATTCGGCGCTGCGTATCGCGCTATTGGTAGTGCCCTAATCGCTACCGGCACAAATGAACTGCTTTTGCAGCATTCGCAAGTTGATCGCTCTATTGAGGAGTCTGCCGCCAATATCGTTGGTGACATGATTTTCAGCACGGTGCTCGGCATGGGTGCTTATGGTCTTAGTAGGTCGCTTAGTTACAACCCGAAAAAACTAGAAGAAGCGCTTTTGCGGGAGTATGAAAACAGTGAGCTGCCGTTCCCCGGCGGCGCTCCCTCTGCGCAACTCGGCATAAGGCCACAAACCAAGTGGGGTGATAAAGCGCCCGTAATTTGGGAAACGTCCGAAAAGCCGGGAGTGGCTGCATATTACAACCCCGAAACTCACACCATCCACATAGATCCCCGAATGGTTGAGGCCCAATTTCTCAGGCGGGCATGGCGAGATCCAAAGCCCTTAGAGGAGTTAGACGCGAACGGTCAACCTACCGGGAGAACCACGCAAGCCGAACCGCTGGCAGATGATAACTTCATCCGGGAGGGAGAATTCAGCCTTGAGGCTTGGAAGACTTTTGTCGTTCAACATGAATATCTCCACACTGTTCACAAGCGTGTTCCCGGTGAAAGCAAGGCCAAGTATGAAACCAGGATAAACGACTACGCGCTGGCTTTACGGAGGGCCGGATCACTTGAGGGCGTTCACCACACACCCATCACGGACGGTACGCACGGCCTCCACGCCGATATGATCCATAATAAATTTGACGAGGTTGACGAAAACGGCGTCAGGCAAACTACAATTCTTGACCAGATGATAGAAGAGGGCGCTTTCGGGCATGCCAGAGACGACCGTCATTCTGCCTATATTCCTGATGAGGACATAGCTGGCCCCGCTAGAATTGACACAGAGGACGATATTCTTGCCAATGTGGACCCGGAAACCGGGATTTCAGAAGAGCAATATCTAGGCGCGTTATCATGGACCACGAAATTGGTCAGGGCCATGGGGCTTGAAAAGATACGGGCAAACCCGATGCTCTTCACAATGAATTCTTTCAACGCCGCAACTCGCCTATACGCGAGGTATCTAGTCCCAACGCCTATGAATGAAGGCAATCTCCGGGGCCACACAACGCCCGGAGACGTTGCGACGGCAATAAACGCACGGCATGTTGAGGTGGCTGAGGCCATGGCGCGTAATGAAAAAACATTCATTGATTATAGGCTAGGCAAAGAAACGGCTGACATACCCTCTACCCTTGGGGTTTTCAAAGAATCCCTTGCCGCTCAAAAAGAACGCTTTCTAGGAGAGGGTGGTGGAGACAAAACGCGATACATCAAGGAATTCCGCGAACGTGTTTCCAGGGCATTGCGATCCGGCGATGCAGACGAAAATCCAATAATCCAAAAGCAGGTCAAGTACTTGCGGACGATGATTGACGACCTTACAAAAGAGGCTGACGGCCTCGGTTTGTTCGGTGCTGGCGTCGGATATGGCCTGAAGCCTGGAGATCCTCTAGCTCTTGCCGGTAGCCAGAGCTTCCTGCCCCGTCTTTGGCTACAAGACGTTTTGTTGAAATCTGAGAATTTTGACGAGGCCGTTACCGTTATTGTCAACTGGCAAAAAGCCAACGTTGGCGCGGAACACGCGCCTGATTATATAGCCAATCTAGTTAACTACCCAGCAAGCCACGCGGCCTTTATAAAAAAGCAACTGCTAACAGCTGGCCGTAAATTACACAGTGTCGAGGACTTCGATATTGAGGCCACTGATGTTTCCGGCACATTCAAGGGCCGGGGCATTTGGATAGACGACACTGTACTCGCTGGAAATAATGAAGCGTTCGGCGGCAGAGGGACATCATTTCTTCAAAACGATATCAATGAGATATTGAGGAATTGGGTGTCCCACATGCACACTGACATAGAGTTAACCCGGAAGTTCGGCAGTGTGGATATGGCTAAACAATTCGCCACTATCCGAAGCATGGCCGTAAAAAACGCCGCTGAAAATGGCGAGGAAGTGCTCGATAAGGCAATAAAGAGTCTCGACAAGAAAGCGCCGGATGAGATTGTCAAGACTACCAAAAGCGCGGAAAAGGACATTGAGAAATTATCCGCCATGCGGGATATCATGCGCGGTGTTTACGCTCTTAGCGGCGACCCACTAGCTGTATCTTCTCGCTTCGCACGGCTCTTAACCGATATGACCCATCTTTCGCTTATGGGCAATGTAACCATTTCGTCTATTCCCGATGCTGGCCGAATTTTAATGGTGAACCGCTTGGACGCATTGCGGACTTTGCGTCTTGCGTTTACTGATTTCCAAAGATTACGCTCAGAGATGCGCTCCATGGCCCGCGAGATCGGCGTCGGTCTTGACATGGCTCTTGGTACGACGGTGCAGGCCCTGGTACACCAGGGTAATATACCTCGTTATACAAGCGGTGAACGCCTTGTCGGGCGTTTGACCGACATCAATTTTATTGTCAATTTGCTCAACCCGTGGAATGCGGTAATTAAGCAGACCGCTGGTATAGCGACAACATCCCGTATCATAAAAGATCTTAAAAAATACAAGGCTGGCACACTTAGTATAAAGCATGCCGCCAAGCTCAGTGCCGCCGGTATTAACGAGGAATTCATGGAGCGTCTGCTGAAGCTCCACGAAAAATATGGCGACACTGTTGACGGTGTTGAGATACCGAACGCTTCTCTTTGGGATCTTGATGACGCAAGTCTGGGTTTTGACGTTGGTGAATTCTTACTGAAATTTCGCCAAGTTCTATCCCGCGAGGTTGACTTACAGATTGTCACCCCTGGAGCGGGTGATATACCGCTTGCTTTGCGTAAATCGCCATTTAACGATGCTGTGCAAGAAAGCCTTCTTGGCAAGGTCGTGACAGAAGAAGATCTCGCGAATCCGGGCGATAAAATATACAATGAAAAATTACTGCCTGGAGAGCGTGAACACGCGCACTCAAGAGTAAGACGTGAAGCGGCTGCTTTATACCCCCATCTCGGCAGGATGTTTGGTATTTACAAATCCTTTATTGCAGCCTCCTGGGGCCGCGTCTTGATCCCCTCCCTGCAAAACAAGGATTCCACCGAACTGATGGGCTTGGCGACCATGATTCTGATGGGCGGATTGGCTAAATCTTTCAAAGACTTGAGCTATGATCGCCCAGGCCCGGAAAGCCTCAAAGGTTTTCTGGTTGAGGGCTTCGACCAAGCGGGTGTTGGTTCTTGGTTCATGTTCGCAAATTCCACTGGCGAGGCTTTAATTGATACTGGTATCCGTCCGTTGCTCGGAATGCCCAGGTTCGAGCCTAGCTTACGATGGCAAACATCTTCCGTACTTGGGGCTTCTATAGGTCAATTAATCCGCGCCGGTACAGCTGCGGCAGACGTTGGCTCTTTCGCAATGGGGGGCGATTTTAGCTCGTCTTCCGCAACAAATGCGTATAGAATGCTCCCTGGTCAAAGTCTCTTTTATCTCCGACTGCACAACCTGTTTAAGTTCCGGAATACTGCCGATGAAGTATTCGGGGCTGACGCTGCAGTCGGAGGCACTGGATGACTATATCATCTGCTACGAATAAAGTTTCATACAGCGGGAATGGCTCGACAACTGTCTTCGCCTACGGCTTCCCTATTACCGCTGACGCGGATCTTGACGTTTATATTAGAGCCGCTACCGGCACGGAAACTCTCCAAACCCTGACCACTCATTACACTGTCAGCGGCGCTGGGGGCGCTTCTGGCGGCAATGTCACGTTCGGTACTGCCCCGGTAAGCGGTACAACGGTTGTCATCCTGAGAGACATAGCGGCCACACAGAGCCTTGATCTGGTCGAGAACGACAGTTTCAGCGCCGAGAGCCTGGAAAACTCATTAGACCGCCTGACCATGATTACCTCCGATATTAAGGAGGAACTCACTCGTTCGCTCAAGCTGTCTCGCACCAATACGATGACATCGACGGAATTCACTACCAGTTCGTCAGATCGCGCCAGCAAGGTGCTGTCATTCGATAGTTCTGGTGAGCTAGCTGTTAGCCAGGAGCTTGGTGAGTTCCAGGGTGACTGGGCTACTTCAACCGCGTATGTGCTGCGCGATATCGTCAAAGACACCAGCAATAATAACATCTACATTTGCAATACAGCTCATACCTCTAGCGGCAGTCAGCCGCTCAGCGGTAATACTGATAGCGCAAAGTGGAGCTTGATTGTCGATGCCGCATCTGCGACCACATCGGCAAGCTCAGCGTCGACCAGCGCCACTGCTGCTGCGACTTCTGCGACTGCCGCAGCAACATCGGCCACCGCTGCGGCGGGAAGCGCAACATCGTCAGCCGCTGATGCGGTTAGCACGGCTGCTGATGCGGTTAGCACGGCTGCTGATGTCACATCGTCAGGCACCAACGCTACCAATGCGGCTACCTCTGCTACCGCCGCCGCCGCATCAGCCGCAAGTTCGTCGGCTGCTGGGCTGACCTATGCGTATAGCACGACCACAACTGACAGCGATCCTGGCAGCGGCATCATCCGGTTCAACCACGCTACGCTGTCGAGTGCAACGGCAGCTTATGTAGACGACAACGACGCCAATAGCGTGGACGTATCGACGCATCTGCTGACTTGGGACGACAGTTCAACGACGAGCAATCGCGGCACCCTCAAGATGGTCAAGTCGGGAACGCCTAGCACCTACGCTTTGTATACGATCAGCGGCGCGTCAACGGATGCCTCTGGTTACGTCAAGCTGGCGCTGACGCATGTCGCCAGCAACGGCACGTTCAGCAACAGCGACACCGTCATCATTCATAACACGCGGACAGGTGACACCGGCTCGTTTTCATCTGGCGCTGTGGATCTCAACGGCGAGAAGCTGACGCTGGATGCCAATGCGAATACATCGATCCACTCGGACACTGACGATCAGATCGATATTGAGATCGCGGGTGCAGATGATTTCCGCTTTACGCCGAACACCTTCTCCGTTCTGTCCGGCTCGACGCTGACTATTGATAGCGGGGCGACCATTGACGCCTCGGCGGGCACGGCTACTGGCTTTGCTGATTTCACTGCGATTGCAGACGGCTCTGTTGGTAGCCCCTCACTAGCAAATGCTGGGGACGATGATACAGGCATCTACTTCCCAGCAGCCGATACCGTGGGCGTTGTCACTGGCGGCACAGAGCAATTCCGGTTTGGCAGCAATCCTATTCCCGGTGGTAATAAGAATTTAGTTTTGAATCCGGCGATGCAGATTGCCCAGAGGGGCACCTCTTTCACTAGCTACGGAGCGACTGCCAACGAATACTCGTTGGACAACTGGAAAATTAGTGTTGGCGGCAGTGCATCTGCACGGTGGACAGTTTCACAAGAAAGTTCTGGCGGTGTTAACGGGAGAAGTAAGTGGCTGAAAGCACTTAACACAACTGCCGATACTCCCGGCGCAGCGGAAGGACAGGCAATTTTTGCTCCTTTGGAAGGCAACAGCATTCAGGCTTTGCGAAGAACTGGCGGCGGCACAAAGGCGTCAACGCTGTCTGCCGATGTTATTGTTCACGCAGACGGGGGGTCATCGCTGTCTTTTCCGGTGACAATTGCGGTTGCCCTGATTATTAATGATGGAGGCAACGATAGACAGATAGTCACAGACATCTCCATTACATCTGCTGATACTTGGCAAACAATTGAATTTAATGCGCCAGCAGATACTTCTGGAAACGGTCCTAAAAACGATAACACCAGATCAGGGAATGTTGTTTTCACCTTGGCAAGCGGCAGTAATTTCAATATTACGGCGGACACATGGGAAAACAACACCAATATCCCCTTGAATACCAGCAGCACAGAAAATCTAGCCGACGCCACAAACAATTATATTGGGTTCACAAATGTTCAGTGGGAGGTGGGGGACGTTGCGACAGATTTTGCACATGAAGATGTCGGGACGACCTTGGCGAAGTGCTACCGCTATCTGGAAATTATAGGCAAAGAAGCCACCTACACGAGACTGGCAGTAGGTTATGTTGTTTCCGCTACTGAGGCTTACGGCAACATTTACTATG
>Ga0257117_1000520_pt1 | contig 29776 bp, 31 predicted proteins | sample SI112_135mmetaG_FD_190157 | JGI IMG/M metagenome (GOLD analysis project Ga0257117, IMG submission 190157) | Marine microbial communities from Saanich Inlet, British Columbia, Canada - SI112_135m | ecosystem: Environmental > Aquatic > Marine > Inlet | place: Canada: British Columbia | collected... | reverse complement strand
GGCCATGACCGGTGACGGAGTCAATGATGCTCCGGCCTTAAAAGCAGCCGATGTAGGTATTGCCATGGGCAAAGATGGAACCGATGTCGCCAGGGAGTCGGCCCAAATTATCTTGCTAGATGACAACTTGGCCTCAATTGTGGCCGGCATAGAAGAGGGAAGAACAGTTTTTGCCAATATCAAAAAATTTACTAACTATGTACTTGTCAGTAATGGCCCTGAAATTCTCCCCTACCTACTCTATATTCTTTTTCCTATTCCCCTAGCACTAACTGTCATTCAAATCTTATCAATTGATTTGGGGACAGATATTATTCCATCAATGGCCTTGGGCCAAGAGCCGCCAGACCCGGGTGAGATGAAGAAACCGCCTCGCAGTTCTAAGGAAGGGCTACTTAGTTTAAGGCTGGTGGTTCATAGCTATTTATTCTTAGGTTTACTTGAAGGTCTATGGTCTTTCACTCTCTTTTTTATGATCTTAAAAGCAGGTGGATGGCAGTGGGGAATGCGCTTAACCGGAGACAGCCCACTATACCATTCAGCAACCGGCATGGCCTTGACAACAATTTTACTGATGCAAATTGGCAATTTAATCGGTCGAAGGTTTCATTACAAATCAGGCCTTGATATGGGCCTATTCAAAAATAAACTTCTGCTCACTGGAATCATCATTCAAATAGTTTTTTCATGGGCCGTTCTCTACTGGCCGCCATTACAACGAGTACTGGGCACTGGTCGAGTGCCCTACTCTATGTACGCCTTGGCATGGCTTGGAATTCCACTGATCTGGGGAAGTGATTATATTCGCAAAAAAGTGATGCAAAAACTCGACCGACAAACCGTCACTCAGTAAAAGCATTTTCACTAAAACAATCGCTCTCTGATAGGATATAGAGTTTGAAATGGAATCAGGATTCGCATTTTACCGCTGCTTTGACAAAAATTGAGTTCAATTTCCAGTTCTAGGCAAGGCTCATCATCACTGACGATACCTATAAACTTGGAATTAATTTCAAACCGAAGGTGGCCAACATCTAATTTTTTGATGGGAGACCAAGCCTCATTAAAATCTACTAGTAGTTTTTCATAAACAACTTTCATCACACTAAGTTCAATTTGAGTAAATTCAGTATCACACTCTTTGAAAGTAATATTCTCACCACCGAGAAGGTGGTGGATGATCCCTCGTCCCAAGCTCGTTTCAAATTGAAATATCATGGGTCCTTTCAGAACTTCACTTTTTCCGATGAGATAGAAATGAGTGCCACTAGAATTTTGTTTGAACTCTTCAAGGGAGGTTTTTGATTTTGAGCTAACCTTGAGATCCACAACATTTCTCAAAAGATTTGATATACTGACTCTAAAAAGCCTAATAAATCTTTCTTCAATAAGCTCAGTTAATGAAAGATCTTTAATATCCATCAAATAGAAATTTATTTCATCTAAGGACTTTCCCTTTTGTTTGTAGTATTCAAAATTATGAACGCTCACTACTCCCCCCCTTGTTTTAATTTCTCTCTCAAACTCTTCGCCCTTGAAGCAATCTTGTGGGCATCTTCACTAACCTGAGAAAATCCGGCCAATTCACTGTCTAGTATCTGAAACACAATTTTTAATATTGAAGGAGAGACAAAGCCCAAGTTTTCAATGCGACTGAGAACATCTTCTCTCTTAGGCAGATCCATTTTCTTCAGAACTGCTACTGACTGCAACTCAGCTAACTTAGAAAGTAAAATAGCGGCCACTTGAGGAGTTTCGCGGTCTACAAAATCAGACAAAACCCTAAGATCAACGCTGTTACAATTTTCTATTAATTGGTCTATGGACTGGGCCTGGTCACTGCCCGAATCATTTCTCTTTTTCCACATATTTAGATATTTTGAAATGGTTGTAAGAGAGCCTCTCCCCAAATGCTCGCGCACTTTTTTGGCCGATGGTGTGCCACCGGTTTCCCAAATTTGACTGCAAGCCGTTTCAACCTCGGAGTATTCAATTCCTCTTCTTGCCATAAGCCCCCCCTGTTACGTAACGCTTGATTGTGGTTACATTATATATCGTACTCTAAATTTAAACCATGAGTGTTTTCTCAAAAAACCGCTCCTTTGCTAAAATTTTAGCTAGTTAACTGTGTATATTTGACAGTCTATCAGGGAAATACTTGATTTCTTTCCTGTACTAGTCTATTTTTATGATGTTGATCACATTCTATACATAAAAGCTCTGAACTCGGGGGATATTAAGTGCTGACCAAAACCATGCGCGCGCCATTTTTTAAAAGACAAGTCCTTGAAGTCAACAATGACTGTTACGAGGAGTACGGCGAAAAGTGGTATGAAGCAGACGATGATCCTGTGGCCATTCTAAGGTCTGAATCAAAGCTTAAAAATGAATGGGTCAGAAAAACTCTCGAAGAAAAATTTGGCGATAAAAAACTCAAAATTTTAGATATTGGTTGCGGAGGTGGATTTCTCAGTAACTATCTCTCAGAGCTAGGCCACCAGGTTATAGGCCTCGATCTCTCACCATCAAGCCTTGAGACTGCCAGGGCCTATGACAGCACTAAAAATGTTAATTACATGCTAGGAAATGCCACTAACCTTCCCTTCAATGACGAAGAATTCGATGTGGCCTTTGCCATGGATGTACTTGAGCATGTGGAAAACCCTAGTGTAGTCATTAAAGAGGCCACTCGAGTGATTGGTAAAAATGGAGCTTTTTTCTTCCACACTTTTAATCGAAACCCTCTAAGCTATATTGTAGCGATAAAACTATTAGAATGGTTTTGTCCCAACACTCCTAAAAATATGCATATATATAGGCTCTTTATTCGGCCTGATGAGCTTGCTGATACTTGTAAAAGTGTTGGGCTCAAAAATGTGGAGATGACTGGTATCAGACCTAGGCTTTTCACCATGGCTTGCTTGATTAGCATCGTCAAAAGAAAGCTCCATGAAAAGTTTAGCTTCTCACTAACGCCTTCACTACTTGTCGGATACTTAGGCCACGCCTCAAAGTTAAATGAGTGAAATTACTACACAGTCCGTGTTACAAAATCTAGAAAAATGCTATATTGACGACTTCTAGGAGTCAGTCATGAAAAACTTAAAGCTATGTTTAATTGCGAGCTTAATCCTCCCAACTCTAGCTGAGGCAAAGTACGACCTCACAGACAAACCTGAAATTCTCAGTTGTGATTTCAACAAAAGTGACGGTTTTGGCAGAAAGCTAATAGTTGTCAAAGACAAGCACAGATACGTTCCTGTTAAATTTAATAACAAGGGTGAATACCACCGTCTTGAGAAGTCTCACCGAGAGGCCAAGCTCACAAGGCTGGGTAACTATATTAACAACGAAGAGAGCTTTCATCTCAATTATAAAAAAATCTATTGCTGTAGTCCGGGTGGATTCAATAAGATCGTGATCAATATTAATAAGCTTACTGGAAACGGTACAATGTTCTACCGCTTTGAACACGGCCTTAATGGTATTCTTGGAGATCAAGATGGCTTTAATAGGCAAGGTAAAGTGATTGATACTTTGACTGGCTGTACTTTTAAATAAGTCACTCTCTTTCTTTTTCTCTTTTAATTAGTCCCAGGTACTTTAAGCCGGCCAAGAGAAGGTTCAGAAATAAATTCATCAAAATACGAATCTATTTTACTTTTCCGAGGGAATTGTACAAAAGCCAAGATCAAAGAAATCGCCATCAAAATATATGAAAGGAAATGGTATTGAACAAGAACATTTAAACAAATATTTCCAAAAATAAAAATTGAAAGCGAACATGAAAATCCCAGTAAATTAAGTACCAATATTTTTGGAACTACAAAATTGAGACTTCCTTTATTTACATTTTTGCTAACTCTCCAGCTAAGTTTATAGAGAAGAATTGATATTAACATTAGAAATAATGCTACTCCAGAAACAAGCATGATATAGATTCGCTCTCTTTCAAAATGTACAGGGATATTATAGTCAGGAAAAAGGTAATGGTGAACTCTTAGATAGAGAAATGGAATATTCAGCAGAAGCAATGTAAGATATATTTTTTTAGCAATTGAATTCATAGTGTGCCTCCTAAAAAATATTTCAAAAAATTCACGGTCATTTGATTGTAAAAGTAATTTGTTGGCATTCCTTGTGGAGGGAAAACATGTCCCGAAGCCTCAAATTCAATAAAATAACGGTCATTTTTCTTAAAATCAATGCTATTAAAAAGCGACTCTGAGGCAGATTGATTATTTATGGAGATGTATCGATACTCACTTTCAAGGTATCTACCAAAAAGTGATCGAATATCAGCTCCAGGCCCCCAAACAGTATCCTCGGTGAAATAACTGACAAGTAGTGGACCTTTGTAGTGCTCAATTTCAATCGTTTTCCCCGGATAGTGTGCCTTGCCAAAAATCCAGGGAGCACTAAAAGTCATCATAGGTGGGGTTGTACCATTAATATATGCTCGTGCTGCTTCCAGGGTAAAGGAAGGGGCAACAACTTGGTATGGCGAAAGCGCTATCACTGTATCAGGAATAATTAGGTCTACTCCCTTTGATTTGTGTTCAGCTAATTGGGAGGCAAGAAAAATGGCCTGTTCAGCTCCTCTAGATCCTCCCCACAGAGCTAGTTTTTTTCCTTGGACAAAAGTGGATGACTTTAACCATTCTATGGCCTTGTATGTTGTGTGTAGTAAGTCCACTTCTTTTAATTCATTTGGTGGGTATTTCTCATAGCCTTGGTGGTGCTCACAATCAAAGTAACAAAAAGCATATGTTACATATCCAAGTGTTGCAAAATATCGGGCAATAAAGGGTAGAGTTGCATTTTCTCCCACACGCGTAGGTGCTTGGCCTGGCCTATACCAAAAGTCTCCATTGCCACCTTCACTCCCATGAAGCAAGATAATTGCAGGGTGTTGTTTTTCATCGTTTGGGCGATAGAGATAACCTGGGAAAGGAGCTCTTTCTTTAATAATATTTAGCTCAGCTAGAAGCTCTGATGCATGAATTGAAGATGATATATTGAAACAGAGAATTGTTAGAATTAGAGAAAACTTCACTTCCTTTTCCTTTGCTACGAAATTCCGAGGCTGCTATGAAAATAAATTATTTTTTTAAAGATGACCTTCCTGCTTTACACCTTTTCCTACTTTTATCAAAAAAGTAGATTTTGTGCCTTCTTTGAGTAAAGATTACTGAATTGTGAAGGTGAGAGACTTTAGTACTTAAGAACAAATTAAATGATGTGAATTTTTTTCAATAGAGCGTAGCATGTTAGGTTCCAGGCCAGATTCACATTGCCAGTACAAAAACGCGTTACCGTTCACATATCCATTCATTTTAAGGACAATAGAAGAAATATTTCTTGATTTTTTAGCTATGCAACTTTTTGTAGCGTATGTGTTATGACCAATACAAATCTTTGAGAGAGAAAATATGAGCATTACCAAATTAGCTTTTTTTCTGTGCTGGTTTTCGGGTTTGGCCCAAGCCGAAATGTGGACATGTTATAGCTCACCGCAAGTCCCTGGGGTAGTTTATGAAGTGGAATATCGTTTTTCTGACAATCCCTGGCGATACTCTCTGACGAAAAAATCGAAGCTAAAAAGCTCTCAAATGATAGATATAATAAAATCCTTGTATGGTGATATCTCCAGAGTAAGAGCTGTCGCACATCAAATGTTTAGCTTAGAGTTAATAACCAAAGGCCCTCGCGCAGTTTATGATCAAAACACAAAATATTTGATGGTGCACTAGTAAGGAAAATTAATTCTACAATTTGCTATGATAACTAAAATAGGCTTGGTCCTTCTCCTTTAGATGATGTTATGAAAAATAATCAGCAGTTAATTGAATATCTAAAGGATAATTTAACGCACCATTCCTATCGTCAATAAGTATCGCTCGAAAACCTCTGCTTTAATCCCCTTTAAATAACTTCGATTTTATTCATTCCCACGCGTGCCTCTTCGGATCGTAAAAAGCGACGTGGCACCAGACTTCCCATATATGCTTTTAATCACCTCCCTAGTACAGAATTGACTAAAAACAGTTATTACCATGTTGGATACCGTTTTATTTTTCTATCCTATTGTTACTATAGCTATTTCTAACCCGGGGGTAGGTGATGAAAAAGATTTATCAAAGATCTCATATTTTTTATACTAATGTAAAAAAACTTTTTTCCGAATTTGAAGACATCAGTAAGTTGAAAAAATGGTTTTATCTACATGACTATTTAAGGACAAAAATAACGAGTGATTTTACTGAAGGTGGGACATATTCTGTGGAAACATTTTTAAAAGATGGTACAAAATTTTCATGGATGGGTACATATCTTGAAATTGAGCAAGATCGTCATATTGAATATTCCTGGAATGATTCCGACGTTAGAAATTCTACAGTCAAATTGGACTTTACAAGTCTTTCAGATAATAGAACGAACTTGCAAGTTTCACATGAAATCTTTCCTAATAACATGACAATGCTTGAACATAAATCAATTTGGGATACGGTTTTACTTCACCTTGATGATTTAGTAGATAACCCAGCACTTGTTTTGTACAATAAAGATGACTATGATGATCTTGGTTCGTACTACTGAGAGAAAAGGTGCCAGCCTGGCACCTTTTTTTAAAAAATATCTATCAAAATTAAAAAATTGTTCTCGAAATATTAAGCCTCACCTATTCTCTGAGACAAAAACTATTAGGCAACTTGGGAGTCGGTTGTGTTCTGCACATCACCCCATCTTCGGCCCGTGAATAAGTTAATAATTCAAAAGAGTATCCCCAATAAACTCGGTCAATGAGTTCACCGTGAGGTGAAACTAACTTTAACACTCCTTTGTCGTTAGGGAGCCGAAGCCCTTGAATTTGAATATGAGAGGCCAGACTTTTTTCTGCTCCCACTTGAAGCATGTGCCCGGCCCTTACGATAGTTCCCTCTGGAAAAGTAAAATAGATCCTTCCATCGTTATCAGTCATTTTAAAACCAGATAGATCCCAGTGAATAAGATCAGTATTCAATAATTCAATCCACTCCCAGCCAGTATCTTCCAGAGGCTCATTGGGATAAACCTCACTAATGATAACTTTACCAAGAAGAGACTGTGGCTCAGAATCAACATCGACTCCATTTTCAGCAAGAGACTCTGTGACGGCCTGATTACATGAAACTAAACAAATTTGAGAGAGTAAAATTAGAAATAGGGGTAAAGAAATTTTGTTCATGGGTCTCCTCCTTGAGTCCTCTTTTCTCTCTTTTAAAGAGCAAGAGCGGTGCCACAGCTTTTGAGATAACTTCTCAAAATCTCGAAGCCCCCTCCCAGAAAGTGTCTAGAGCGACACAAACTGTCTAAAAGCACAGCATGTAGTGTAAGAGCACAGCAGCAGCAAGTTGGAAAACTTGGCACTCCCCGATCCGCGATGTTAAATCTAATATATTGTAAATTTTAGGAGTCTCTATGAAATATTGGATCTTGGTTTTTCTTCCCTCTCTCTGCCTTGCTAGTAACAATTTTGTTTTTCACCACCCACTTAACAATATTGAAGATTACTTAGAGATTGAAAAGGCCCCAGCTTTTAGAAAGTACCAGTATTCATGTAGTAGCAAACATATTCAAAGAGACCTAAAGTCCAAAAAAACCAGGGCCATTGAATATGTAACAAATGGGGTAATAACTCAAAATTACATCCCTTCAAAAAATATACTGATTACTCAGAAAGAGGCAACTTTTAATCACTCAGAATCAAACTCCTACAACTACCATTCAAAGAGCACACAAAAATTTACTCGAATAGATTCCACTACCATAAAAATGGTAGTTGAAGTTGAAGATATCTTTCTCAAAAAAAGTGATCAAACTGAAAAGGTTCAAAAAAGTCAAATTGAAAAATCTCTTAACCTAGAAAATGGGGCCCTAAAAACATTGAGCTTCTCGGTTAATGGGAAAGCCGCTAATGACCATTGGCAGAGAATCACTTCTAGGTTTGATTCACTCTCCACAAAGTACATCACGACCGCCATTCATAAGAATCCATCTCTGCTAAACACCACTAGCATAGAAAAATTATCTCTCACACAGGCTTGCATCTACCAGCAAATAGATTTTGAAGGGTTAATCTCACTTACCGAAAAATCACTTATTGGCGAATGGAAAAATGTTGATGAACTGACTCTTGTTAAAAGTTTTAAAGTGTTCTCTGACGGCGTCGTTGAAATTACAAAAGGAGATGAAACAAAATTGAAGGCCAGCTATGACGTAGAGGGGAACTCATTCACTCTTTACACAGACGACCAGATGGTCAAAAAAAGTCATCACAAAATAACCTTCCAAGGTATTAATAAATTATTCATTAACTCTAGTGTGAAAAACTATGATTTTGGGGCCAATTCGACCTTTAAAAGACTAGTTAAATAGCAATTATCTTACTTTATTAAGAATTAGTAACATGCTTGTACAAGTAGTGTTAGATTGTGGGCAGCTTTTGATAAGGGACCACTTATGAATCTTAGACTACTCGCATTCACAATTTTGTTCACTCTACCGATTTCCAGCTTCGCTGAAGATATTGTATGGACTCCTACAATGGTGGTTGAAGATGGATTCTACCGAGGTGGAGCAGACGCCAACTCCCCACACGATGCACTTACATGGGGTACTTGGGATATTACATCATGGTGCCATAACCCCAGCACTAAAAAATTGAAGATTGGATTAAAAAGTGGAATTGATCCTGATTTGTCCTGGAGAAAAATACCACTCGATGACCAACTTAAAACCCATGAATCCTATCACCTGAAGCTGAATGAGCTTTGGCTTCGAAAATTGAAAAAGGCACTCAAAGAATCCTCAGAATTAGAGGCCAATCTGCTTAGCTGTAATAACACCGGTATTGAAAATGCTTTCAGAGATTTGTGGGACGGAATGTGGGATCAATACTACGGTGAATCTAATCCCTGTGTGACAGCAAGTTGCCACTACGACAAAGAAACCGAGCACGGCTCACTCCCGGACAAGCAAACTGAGTGGCAGCAAAATATTGACCAAGAGCTAAGTGATCTATCGGATTATGCTGATGAGGTTATAGAATTAAGTGCACCTAGTGCAGGTCTATTCCAAAAGCTACTCCATAAATTAAACCCCATTAAATCTGCTTACGCTGAATCTTGTTCTGACTCAGTAAAATATCTCTTTGGGAGACTCAATTATTCCTACTCCCATAAAGCAAATTTGCCAGCTCCTGCAGGAAGCTTCTCCTGGTCGTATAGTGGGAAGTGGAATATTTCCGTTATTGATAAATCAGGAGAGATCAATGTTTCACTATCAAACAACTCATATCGAAATGACTACTCGGGGAGAATTATAGGCGTTTCTAATCCTGGAGTTGGGCCCTATCAAAATATAGCAGGTTCATACGAGGACCTGGGTGATGGAGAAATTCAATATTTTATGGATTTTTCTTCAATGACGAGTGATGGAGCATCAAGGCATATTCTCTCTTATGACAATCCTTATACAGGAGATCCCTACAAGCTCTCATTTCCCCATGTTGGAAACCTGGCCCTTGGACAATTTGTCAGGAGATATGGACTTTCAATTTCTAAAATTAAGTTAATTCAAAGTGAAGAGCCGATTCGTTGGGAAATACATCCCAATCCTCATGCGACACTTAAGCTGGATTACAAATTAACTTCAGTGCAATGTGAATAATGAGTCATGGATAAAAAGAAGAGGCCTTGCTTTTTAATTATTGTTTTACCTGTATTAAAACTAAGTTTGTGAACATAGTTTACAAAGTCAGCTTCTCTAAATGATTTTTTAATGGAAAGAAATCCATCGGTCCTGATGATCGCTCCAAAAAAAGATAAAAGTGTGTGACACAGGGTCCACCAGCCTATGAATGTCAGAGCAGACCTGTAGAGATCTATAAAAAAGAATGCCTCGCTTCTGTGTTCGGACCACTTGATTAGTTTTAAAATATCCTCATCACTTAAGTGATGTAGAACATTAGTACACAAGACAATATCAAATTTGACTGTCTCATCAAAATCATAAACATTTTTAGCAAGAAACTGTATATCACAATTTGGCCCTGAACTTTTTGTGGCCGATTTTACAACATCCTCGTTAAGATCCACTCCAACGAGCTGTGCTTCTACGCCTTTTTTTAATAAGAGGGCCTGAATCTTTCTAAGCTTATCACCTTGACCACATCCAATATCAAGAATTCGAAGACTCTTCTGGTTTGGATGATCTTCAATAAATTTTTTAACAAAAAGGAGGCTAGGACCATCAACACCTAGGATCGAATTAACCATGCTCAAATTCTTATAAACTTTTTGGGTAGTGGAAAAAGGAAGTGTCGCTACATCCATTATCTCTGGGCCCGTATGTCTACGGCCAAGTCCGTCTAATATGGGAAAAGAAAAATAGGGAATGAGCATATCTCTAGTATTCATAAATCCTTCCTGGGAGCCTTTATAGCAGTTCGCTCCACATTATCAAGAGAAGGCCACTCAGCGATAGCTGGATAGAAGCAAATACAGGGATGTCAAAACTTCAGACGGCCATAACTGGCTGAAATTACGATTAACATTGTCAACACAGCTCACTTTGAATACCATTGGCCACATACGTGTCTTGACAATTAAATCCTGGAGAATATCAATGAAAGCAATGCTTGCTTTGGCCCTGACAATTTTATCCCTCAATACATTTTCAGCTACCTCCATCTATAAATCTGGAAGCTCAAAATTCGTAACTAATGAGCAATTTTTAAAAGAAATCCCAGCAAATGCCAGAGTGATTCTAGGCGAATATCATTACAATCATCTAATCCAAGGTGCCCAGGCCCAAATTATAAAAGACGTGGTCAAGGCCACATACTCTGAAAATAGCTTCACTGTTGGTTGGGAGTTTTTAAATTATACAGCGCAATCAGAAATTGATCACAATTTTGAGATGTTCTCTGATGATAAAATTGATCTTGCCAAATTTTTCCAAGGCCTCTCGGTTTCAAAAAACAATCTTGTTTATGCACCCATTTTGAAAGCTGTAAAAGATCTCGGTGGTCAGCTCCTGGGTTTAAATATTGAAAGATCTGTAAAGAAAAAACTCATCACTGGTGGAATCAAAGCAGTAGACCCAAAGTATGTTCCCGCTGATTTTCAGCTTGGCGATAAAAACTACCGCAAGCGATTTAACACAGTCATGGGCTCTCATGTTCCAAGAGAAAAACTAGATGGCTACTTCCTTGCTCAGTGTTTTACTGACAGCGTGATGTCACAGGCCTTAATCACGAATTCAACTTTTGATCTACAATTTGTCGTAGCTGGATCTTTTCACACTGATTATTTTTCAGGAACTGTGGCCCAACTAAAGCGTGATAAATCACTACCTGTAATAACGATCAAACTCATTGATACAATCGGAATGGGGAAAAAAGAAATTGGTGAACTGACCAACCCATCTAAAGAATTTGGGCCCATCGCTGATTATATTTTTCTTCTATAAATCAACGAGTAAGTATAAAATTTTAGAGCCGGAAGAATTTAGAATTTCGGCTTCACTCCAGAGGTGAATTCCCCCGGTTCCTGAATCATAAAATACATAGTAGCGAAGGCCTTTATTATCGGTAAATGTACTTGTCATCACAACGGCATGGTAAATGGCCTCATTTGAAGAGGAAATACCAGAACGAAGCCCATGCGTGATAGTAACGGCGGAATCAGAGGCGACAGAGATAGTGCCTTTAACAGTTGCTTGGGGAAACATCACAATTGTAGGTTTTCCTTTTTCGAGGTGGGCCAGTACAGCACTGGGGGTCACTCCAGAATTTGAAAAATCAATACGATGACCAATGCCAAATTCATTCAAAAGACTTCGCATTTTTTGAATCTGCTCAGCACCACTTGCTGAGTTTTCGTGGATCAATCTTTTAAATAACTGTTGAGTCACTCCATCAAGGTCTGAAAATAGGCTTTTTCCCGATGGAAGAATCAGGTTTCCATGTATTAAAGACAGTTGTGATAAACAACCACGCATGGCATAGACCGCACATGAATCTCCTACTTGTTTTACAAGCGGGGGAAGTGGGGAATTATCTATAATGGTTCTAAGGGAGCCACCCTTTAGGTACGAAATCCGATCTGATAAGAGGTAGTGAACTTCAAGATTTTCTGGATCAAAAAATAGAGAATACAATTTCTTTGTTTTTGTGTCGAAAACCTCTCCTAGAAAGTGGGTAGTGTAAGTACTTCCATCAAGAGATCTGAGCTTCACCATATCCCCAGTGCTCATTGCATCTGAAAACCGCTGATTTACTATTTCGAGAAGCCTTCTAGCGCTAAAGCAGGAACTAGACGCCTTTAACCCCAAGCCGTGGGCCATCAGACAGATAAAAATCATAGCCTTAACAGTGCTCATTTAGTTTCTCAATTTAGTGAGCGCGAATCATAGAATAAAAGACTCAAAATGAATCTATTATTCATCAGCACTGTAAAAATGCCAAATATTGAAACTCTGGGAATTGCCCTATATAATAACCACCTATGTATTTGAAAACCTACAATTTTTCCATGATGGTGCTATGGCTTCTGACTCTCGGCTCTTCAATATATGCTCTTTTAGGATTTGAAAGTGAGTTTTTTACACCTCTGACTCTTGTCAGAATAACCCACCTGGTTTCACTGCTTGAGATCTTTCATTGCTACAAAAAATGGGTCAAATCCTCTCTCAGCTTTACTATTATTCAAGTTCTAGCGAGAAACCTATACGCCTGGGTGATCTTCTATGCCTATCTCCAAAATCAAGGTGATCCCAGATTTGTAGTGGCCTTAATTTTTGTCTGGTCACTGGCCGATTCTCTGAGATCAGGGTATTACTTCTTTGGGGGGAGACTTCTAGGGTTTTTCCGCTACAACCTTTTTATCATCCTCTATCCCATAGGCCAGATAAGTGAGATCGTCATGTGCTCACTGATAATGAAATATTCTCCCTCACCCTTAAGATGGCTTCTGGCGCCACTAGTTGTGTCTTATTTTGTTTTCGGCAAAGGGATTTTTCAGTACCTCTACAAAAACAGACAAAGGTATTTTCAAAATCTAAATTGAAGAACTCTTTTCGAGTTCTACCCCGCTTGTTTCTGGCAGATATTTTAAAATAATGATGAGAGCGATCACAGGAAAAATAATGGTCAACTTACTAGTGAAGCCCCAACCAAGAGTGCCTGCAAAACTTCCGATAAATACAGGTGCCAGGACATAACCAACTCGTCCGAATATATTATTAGTCCAGGCAAAAGCATCTGCTCTCAAATGAGTAGGAAAGAGCTCAGTAGTAAATGCGTTGAGTACAGGAATCACAGAACTAGCACCAAAAATAGCGAAAACAAGAGACGCAGTTAAGGCCCACCAAGAATTGAGCGTATAGGCGCCATAGATGCCAGTAAGTCCCACTCCATATATAAGTAGTGCCCCTTTCTTTCTCCCAAGGGAATCAATGACTTTACCAACAAAGAACACGAGAGGCATAGATAGTATGGCAGCAACTCCCACAGATATACCTATTTGACCGTTAGTTAAACCTCGTTCGGCAGTTGCAAATTCCTTCCAAAAGGTTATGGCATTTTGAGTACAGGTATAGGTTAGGGCCCAAATAGATGAGACAAGGACCAATCTTTTAACATAATCTGTTTTAAAGATTGCAGTCATTGAGGTCGAAAGAGTGGCCCTTTCCGCGCGGGCCTTAGTAAACCTTGCTGTCTCTTTTAGATTTCTTCTAGAAAAGGCCAAGATGATTAGTGGCAGGGTGCCCACAAAATAAATCGTTCTCCAACCGTATCCCGTTTCAAGTAGAAGTGGCACTACTGCTGCACAAGCAATGGCACCAAGACAAGAAAACCCTTGAATAATACCCAAAATCGTCCCTCTCATTTCGGCAGGAAATTCTTCAGCGGCATAGATATTACTAATGGCCCACTCTGCAATGAGAAAAATTCGCGCCATCAACTGAAAACCTGCAAACATATAAACTGTAGTTGAGATTCCGGATAGAAATGAGAAAAGTGTGTACCCCAAAATAGTAAGCATCATCACTTTTTTTCTTCCCCAAATATCGGCCTTTCTTACTAATAAATAAGATAATATGGTTCCCACATTGATAACTCCCACCATAATCCCACCATAAGCAGGAGTGAGACCAAAATGAGTCCTAATTTCAGGCAAAATTTGGGTTAAGGCCAGTAGATCATAACCTTCAAAAAAAGTGGCCACACTTAAAAAGAGTAGTAGCTTTTTTTGATAGCTAGATAGTTTACTCCAAAAAAATGAGCTCTTCTCACTTTCTACTAGAGATGAATCGGCACGACTAGGCCCGAATGTCATATTTGCTGTAGCACTTTTTAAGTTCATGGAGATAGTCCTCATTGTTAGAAATATTTAATTGTTTTTGAGCCGTATCAATCCGTGATATTTTTGATTCCCAAAGTGAATTGTATTTTAAAAGTTCAACCTCTGATATTCCCAGAGAGTTTAAATGACTTGCTATTTTTTCGTTTTCATCTATGTCAGTATTAATCCCGTTTATTCCCGGTACTCTCACTGTCAAAGGAAAGTCCATCTCAACTAGCTTTCCCAAATTTTCAAGTATCAGCTGATTGCTACTTCCAGTGTATTTTAAATGCTTGTCTTCACTATAAAATTTCATATCAATGTATATATGTGAGATATAAGGCAGTAATGGAGAAAGCAGGCGAAAGGGATAATTCCCAGCAGTTTCAAGTAAAATGTGAACTCCTGCTTCTTTTAACTTAGGAAGAAATCCTTGAAGAAATTCAGACTGGAGAACCGCTTCACCACCAGAGAGAGTAACTCCTCCACCAGAGCTTTCATAAAAGCTTTGGTCTTTGAGGCAACTATCAAGTAGCTCATCTTCAGTATAGCTTTTTCCCAAGAGCTCAAAAGCTAGATTGGGACAACTTTCTACGCATTGTCCGCAATCATTACACATATTAAAATCAACATCACTTTTTCCGGCACCATTTGAAATAGCACCACTAGGGCAAGAACCAATACAACTTTTACAATCCTGGCACTTAGCTTGGTCAAAGTAGAGCTGACTTTTTGGCGCCTTAGACTCTGGATTTTGGCACCACTGACAATTCAAACTACAACCTTTAAAAAATACAGTTGTTCGTATTCCCTGCCCATCGTGAATAGAAAACCTTTGAATATCAAAAATGTTCGCGAGAGTTCTAGACATGATGAGTATTCCTCAAAATCAGCTCATCTTTCATATCTTCTGTTAGATCATTGAAATAAGCAGAGTAACCTGAAATTCTCACAACTAAGTCTTTGTAGAGATCTGGATTTTTGCGGGCCTTAAGTAGCGTATCCTGGTCAAGGATATTAAATTGTACTTGTATCCCTCCACCATTAAAATGACCTCTTAAAAGTCCTTCTAAAATCACATTACCGCGCTCACCTGAAATATTTTGCTTGTCTACTTTTTGATTGAGTATCATGCCATTTCCGGCCAAATCAGAGTCCACATTACTGGCCGAATTAAGCGCAGCAGTAGGCCCATATTTCTCACTTCCAAGAGTAGGTGAAATCCCATTGGATAAACACTCACCATGCAAGCGGCCTGATGGTAGGGCAGCAGTTCTCTTCCCAAAACCTTGATGTGTTGTCATTGTCCAAAACCCAGGAAGGTAGCGCCCTCCCCTTTGATGAGTCAGCTCACTTACAAGTCTGCTATAAATCTCACTCACTTTTTGTGAAAATTGATCTACTTCTAGATTGTCTTGTCCGTATTTGGGAACTCTATTTAATATATAAGATCTCAAAGAGTCATAGTCTTTGAAATTGGAATCAATAACCGCTACAAACTCTGAAAGTGTTAATTTCTTTTGGGTAAATACAACTTGCTGTATTGCCATCAGCGAATTGGCCACATCGGCCAGTCCCACCGCTTGAAAACCTGAACTATTATAGATACTGCCACCAGCATTGAGATCTTTTGCCTTTTGAATAGGACCTTCAACAATCGCTGACAAAAAAGGAGTGGGACGATAATTTGCATGTACACTTTCAATACAGTTATTTCCAGTGACCGCCACATCTAAGAGCTCTTTGAGGTTTAGTTCGAAAAGCTGGAGCACATCCTCAATGGATTTTGTGCTATCAGAAATCTTATTTCCCCGGCGATCTTGTAGAAAATCTCCACGATAGGTTCCAAGGGTCATATTTAAGGCAAAGGCCAAATTAATGAAACCAGCTCCTGCTGCCGGAAAACTTTTACTGGGAACTCCCCATTCACTACAACCAACAACTGAGTAAGCATGAGCGTCCTCACTAGAGTAATTTTGATTTATCAGGGATGTGATAATTTTGGGATCATTAAAAAAGGCCGGTATTCCTCCTCCTTTTTTTAAAATTTCAAATGAGTAATTCAAAAAATCACGAGATGTGTTCTCATTGACTCTGACATGAATATTGGGCTGTCTTAATCTCATTTGGTCATAGGCACTTAAAATCAGATAAGACAGCTCATTGACGGCATCATCACTATCAGGAGTGCTGCCCCCAAGAGTTATGCCAGAAGCTGATGAAAGCCCACTAAAATATTCTGTCGCCCTTTCAAAAAAGAGAGGTAAAAGCTCAGCTGCTTTGCCTAGAAAACAACCAATAAGCTCTACAACTTTTTCATCATCTATTTTTCCACTCTCAATATCTTTTTTATAGTAAGAATAAAGGAATTGATCCAAACGACCAAAAGATACTCCATGTTGAAAACTTTCTTGATGTACTATCACATGAGTAATCATCATGGATTGCAAGGCCTGATGAAAAGACTCTGCAGGTTTAGCAGGAATGGTTTTAAACATTTCGGCCAATTCGCACAATTCTTTTTTTCTTTTTTCATCTTTTTCTACCATTGCAAGCTCTGACAATTTCTTGCTCCACCTCACACCGTAATCAATTGCAGCGTCAGTTGAAATCACTAACGACTTTAAAAATTGTAATTTAGTAACGTTCTCATCACTTTGTTCAAGCTTTTTCAGCTTTTCGATTTCTGTTTTAATTTCCTGTTTAATCCCTAAAAAACCTACCTCAATAACTTTTTGGTAGTTGGGTGTTAAGTGAGAAATCCCAGCAATTTGGGTAAGTATAAAATATCCACCACTAAGCATATCGTTTAGCAGTGCTGGATCATCAAAAGTTTGTGAAGTATGAAATAGAACTGACTTATTAAACCAAAATGGAAAAATTTCATCTTCTAATTGTTCTTTTTGCTGACTAGACATCTCAATAGGGTTTACTTTCCTTGTTGTTAAGTCTGCTAGCTCGGGCACTAAAAGAACTCCCGACAAATCAGTGTGAACAGGTGCCCCAATTCTTTTAGAAGAACAATTCCCCACAATTAACTCATCTGGATAAACTTTAAGCTCCATATTTTCTAATGTATGGGCCAAGGCCTTGGCGTATGTAACTTGCAGCGAGCTAGTCAAATGTTCATGGTAGTTTTTGGCATAAAACTGTCCAAGTTTGTGATTGATAGCAATCTTTTTTTGATCTAACTCCTGCCCTTTTGCCAGAGAGAATAATGATTTCTTATAAGACCTGTAATGAACTTTTTCGACAATATCCCTTATTACAGATTTCTTTTGAAATAGATGTGTATTGCTTTTGAAATAATCTGTAATCCAGTATGATTTTTGAGTGCACAACTCATAAGGAGCATCAAGTAGTTGACGTCTAAGACTTTTAAGCCGACTAGATTTAACCCCAAGGATTGGTCTTACTTTCATTAACATTGGATACCTCTTTGATACTTTGCAATTAGTGGAACAATTCCCTCTTTAATGCCAATTTTTGCCATAAAGCCAAGATCTTTCTGGGCCTTATCGGTGCGGAAGTTATAGTGCTTTCCTACAACTCGAACAGCGTAACGAGTAAGTTTAGGTGCTTTTTTTGTAAAATGAGAAACAAGCTCCATTACTCCTGCAACAGCGTAGGCAACAGGATACGGAATATGTCCCACATTGGAGTTTAATTTCAACTCCTGCCCCATAGTTTCTAAGAACTGATCCCAGTTGCCATTTTCCGAATTAGTTAAATTGTAGGCCTGGCCGTAACTTTTTGGGTTTTCTAGAATGGCAACAAAGAATCTAACCACATCATCAATATGAATTAGATCTACTCGATTTTTCCCATCCCCAATGATTTTTGCATTGCCACTTTGTATATTCTCTAAAAGCTTGGGTAAAAATTTGTCATCGCCTGGACCAAAAATAACTGTTGGTCTTACATATGTGACATTCATTTTAGTTCTCTTTTCAATAGAATTGAGCTCAACTTCAGCATCAATTTTGGTATCACCATAAGGATCTCCAATTTTGAGAAAAGGAGTATTCTCACTAATAGCACCTTTGTTTTGCCTGCCATAAACAGCAACACTACTCATGTGAATAAATCTTTTGACTCCACAATTATGTGCTTCTAAGGCCATATTAACAGTGCCGTCCACATTGATTTTTCGGCAAAGATCCATTTCCTGACCATAGCCAACTGCACCCGCAAGATGAATCACAACATCTTGCCCTGTCATAACTCCGATTAGAGTTTCTTTTTTAGTGATATCACCTCTATGGATTTCAATATCATTTAGACCAGTGACTTTTTCATTAGGCAGTGCAAGAATAGCAACATTGTGCCCGCAAGCTTTGAGCCCTTTCATAATACTTCTTCCGACAAATCCGGTTGCACCTGTTATAAAAATATTCATCTTTTTATCCTAGAGTTTTATTTACGATTGTATCTGTTAGTTTTGGAAAAAATTTGTTCACACCCACAATAAATTTTCCTGCACCTGTTAGTATCACTTCACGTTTTTTGGCCGAGACTGCATCTAAAATATACCCAGCGGCATCACCGGCAGACATGATTTTCCCAGCAGTTTTTCCATCGGCCCCTCTGAGTGATCCATCAGCATTAAAGGCCTTGGACCTAATTGAGGTATCAGTAAAACCGGGAGAGATTATTCCAACGTGAATCCCCTGTGGAACCCACTCGGCCCTGAGGGACTCAAATAATCCCTGAACTGCAAATTTAGCTGCTGAATATCCACTTCTTGTGGGAAACCCTCTTTTTCCAACAACACTGGAAATAAAAAAGACACTTCCAGCTGTTTCTAATAAATGAGGGTAAGAAAATTTTGATAAATAAAGGGAGCCAAAGTAATTAACATCCATAAGGTTTTTAAAAACGCTGATATCTGTCTCTTCAAACTTAGCATTCATTGATATTCCCGCATTATTTACCAGCACATCAATTCTTCCAAATTTTTCAACTGTTTGCTCAATAACTTTTTGGCAATCTGCCTCTACTGCGACATCAGCAGCGATAGTCAGCATTGTCTCACCTGCTATTTCTTTGAGCTCATTTAACTTCTCAATTCTCCTTGCAACAGCAACAACTCTTCCGCCGGCCTTGCCAAGAGATAAGGCCATCTCTCTACCAATGCCAGAAGAAGCTCCAGTGATAATGACAACTTTCGTTTTTAGGTCTGCTATAGAATTTTTCATGGTCATTCCTCTAGCTAAAATTTGATAAAACACCAATTGTTGATTTTTGTAGTATTTCGAGAGTTCTCTCTCTGCTGAGAGGGCCTCCGTCAAAGTATTGAAGAATAACTCTCATCCAAAGTGCTAAAATCCCTTGAATTAACACTATCCCTTCAAACTTTTCTAACTTAAAAACTGAACCCATGATTTCACTAAAAAATCCCACTACTTTTGGGTTGATCCCCTCTCTCAATTCTTTAACCGAAGCTCCCTTTGTCATGCGCAGAACATAGATGCTGACAAAAGATTTATTTTGCTCCATGTGAGTCAGAATCAGATCACAAAGCTTTGGAATTAAAATATATGTACTTTCAGGAGATAAACTCACTCCTTCAAATAGGGGTCTGCATTTTTTTAATAGCCCTTCGTTAAAGTCATCGAGAAGAGCATCAAGAAGTTCACCTTTATCTTTAAAGTGAACATAAAATGTGCCGTGGGCGACACCGGCCTCTTTACTTATTTGTCCCACCAAAGTTTTATCGACGTCCATTTTCTCAAAACAGTGGACTGCCGCCTTTTTAATACTTTCTTTGGTCAGTAATTTCTTTTCTTGTCTGGTCATGGTTTTTCAAGCTCCGTGGGCACTTCAACTTTAATGACTTAAAGTCAGTGATACATTGTCACTGATTTCAAGTCAATGATCGGGACAATTCAATGTAAGCTTAACCTACTGTAACTACTTGTTTTTGCGCCACACAACATAAAGCTAAGCAAAATCATACTTTGAGGACGCCGCCTGACTCCATGACTTTAGCTGCACGCTACGTACACTCTTGATTCAAAGCAAATTGGTCTATTATAAAAAAGGAATACACTGCCGTGAAACTCATTAAAATTTTGATCCCCCTTTTTATGTTCTTCACCTCAAACTATGCGACTGCTGCTGAGCTTAGTGGTGCTGAAATTTTCATGAATACCTGCTCGAAGTGCCACGATCCATCAGTAAACTTTGGAGATGTCCCCGTACTCTTTGGCCAGGAAGCAGTCTATATAAAGAGATCTCTACAGGCCTTTAAATCAGGTTCGCGTACTGATCACATTCTTAAAATGATGAATGGAATTGCTAGTAAACTTAGTGATAAAGAAATCGAAAATGTTTCAACATTTTTGGCCTCAAGTAACCCATGTGATTTTGATCTCAAAATTGATTATAAAAGAGCTGATTTTAAAAAAGAGTTTCGGGAAGGAAAGGCCTTAGTTCAAAAAAATAGTTGTATGCACTGCCATGGAACCTTCCATCACTTTGCACCTAAACTTTATGGTCAAAAGCTAAGCTACCTAAAAAAGACTATGGCCGCATTCAAAACAAAAACAAGAGTGGCTCCCATCATGAATAGGTTTGCAGCTGCTCTTAGTGATGAAGATATAGAAAAGATGCTAACCTATTTTAATGCAATGGCATTAATGAGAAGCTGCGAGTAAGACATGTTGCCTATTAATATAGAGTATTTCACAGATGTATTTTGTATTTGGGCCTACGTGGATGAAGCTCGCGTTTTTGAAGTCAAACAAGAGTATGGCGATAGGGTTGCAATCCATCGCCATTTCCTCTCTGTTTTTGGCAACGTCGAAGACAAAATCAAAAACTCTTTCGAGGGAAGTCCCCAAAAATTTAATGCTCACGTAAGAGAAGTCGCTGCTGACTTCGAACACATGAGCGTGCACAAAGATTTTTTCCTCAAAAACATGCCTACATCTTCAACCAACTGCCACCTCTTTATTAAGGCGCTCCAAATCCTTATTGAAAGAGGTGAAGTAGAAAATATTGTCCCCTCTTTTTGCAGTGAAATCAGAAAGGCCTACTTTGGAGAGCTGAGAGACATATCCAACCTAGGAGTGCTCTTTGAGCACACGAAAGCTCACGGGATAAAAGAAAAAAGTATTCAAGCTCTTCTCAACTCAGGTGAGGCCATGGCCCAAATAGTCCTAGACCGAAAACTCTCAGAAAAATACAAACTGAAAGGCAGCCCAAGCTACGTTCTCAACGGTGGAAGGCAAACTCTTTTTGGCAATGTGGGCTACAGACTAATCCGTGCCAACATAGAAGAGCTCTTAAACGAAAAACCCAAAGAATACGCATCATGGTGCTAAAACTGAAAACTGATACCCTACTCAAATTAAATTTATATTAGTGTCATTATATCTATCACACCAACGAGGCTAAGGGTCTACCCGATCAAGAATAAGGTCATTTTCATTACCGATTGCGATACCACCAACAGCTGAGTCTTCATCAATCTGGTTATGTTGATTTACAAGTGAGCCATTTGTCTCGGCTTCTTGTAATGGGTGGTCTTCTAAAATATCAGAGATATCATCATTCATTGGAGTGGCAATTATACCACTTGTTGTTGATGATTCCTCAGATTCACATGAATTTGGGTTATTGATAAAGTTAAGGCCAACGGTAAGTGCCGAAGTACTTTGTACTGTTTCATTAATTTCTATTCCAAATAATTCACCACCGTTTATCACTTTCCCTGAAATTGTTATAGTGCTATTTAAATCGTCTAGAATGTCATCGATTGCATTATTTGCGGCGGAATTAAGTCCAGTGGAACTGACTGCGACTCCAGCAACAGTGATTGATCCATCAAGATTATCAAGTTCAATATCTTCAAGCTCTAGGCTCAACCCTGAGTTGCAATTTAACCCTATATGGGAGCGCAAATGAAGAGTTCCAGTGTAGCTAGCCGTTATTGATCTAGCACTACCTTCCATTGATATAGGTATTTCAAGGTGAAGATATCCTCCCTCACTATAGGACTGAATTTTACCTTGTGGTTGAATTTGAAATTGAAGCGTTTCGCCTGATACATCATAGTTGAATCTCTTACAGAAATTTCCATCCTGGGCCACCAAGTAGGCGACAAGATTAAAAGTAGAGTAAGGAACGGCAATAGATAGATCACTACTTGTACTACCCATAGAATAACTATTTAAATTCACCTCACTCAAGCCGTCTGCGCAACTATTACTATTGCTTGAACTTAATCCAAGGTTCCAGTCAGTTTTGAGACGATCATTGCTTTCATCTAACTCGAATGCAGCTAAATCTATGTCATAATTCAATCCATTAGTGCCTGTACCCGTTATAGCAGATGCATCACCAAGAGATTGATTGATGCCTTCTTGAATTTGGGTCATTAATCCATTTTTGTCGTCATCAGTAAAAGCTAAACCTTCTATACATTCAAGGAAGGTGCTTGTTTCAACATTGGTAATACTAGTTAGAAATTTCACACCACAAACACTTTTCACAGCAGTTCTTACTTTAAATTCGTCCCAGATTCCCAAGTTTTCTTGAACATCATTAATGATAAGCTCACTCATACCAATACTAAATTGCTGAATATTTTTTACTTTTAATCGGTTGCTTTCTTGATCTAACTCTAAATTGACATTCATACTTAACTCAGCACCTTGCAAAGTAACATCTAAGCTGATTTCCCAATCTTCACCATGACACTGTAAGGTATCCATAACACCACTCGTGTCTTCTCCCCAGACGAATTTTACAGCTGCACCTATTTTAAAATTTTGGACATTGGCATTGAACTTAATTACATCTTTGTCTTCGTTTTCAGTGAAATCCATTTGGATGTCTTCATTACCCATGTAGAATGAATCTAAATCCAATCTCGTTAAGTACAGATGCCAGGGTTTATCTTGATGACAGTTGGCCATGCGATTAATAAACCAATCAAGTAAAGGCTTATCATCTTCATCAACTTCATCTTCTGGGTTTAAAATTTCATCTAGGGTTCCAGAGGCCAACAGTGCCCCAGGGCTAAGTTCTTGTGGTGAAATTAAGCTATTTATAACTCGCGGTATGACGACCTCAGTTAATCCTCTACCATCACCGTTGAGGTTAAGTTTTAATCGACCTGTTTCAGGTGAGCCATTAACTTCAAAGGGTTTTGTCGACAAGCTAGCACCCTGCTCACTTACTGATCCAGAAATTGATCCCGAAAGAGATGTCAAACTTTCTGAAGAGGCCAAATCTTCTCTAAGAGACCCATTGAAATACACAACAGAGATTATTAACAATATGCCCACAAGGCAAAACTTGATGATTTGCTGCTTGAACTTCATTTCCTACATCCCGTGGTTAAAGAAAGCTAAGGTGTGAATTATAACTCAGGAATATTTCCACTCCAAAATTGAAGAGGTGTCATATAAACTCAGATAGTTATCACTTGAAAACAAAAATTATATAGCCATCCATAATTGGCAGTAAAAACTGGTACCATGTCATCTTTTACGATCGAATACGCAAAAATCCATGCTTGATTTTACTAAGAATATTTCCGTATCAGCCTAAATAGGTTTACTTTTTTGCTCATTTGCCGATTAAAGTAGTGTGGTTTACTAAAAGTCTATTCGCTATTTACTTGTCATGGTTTTCTTCACTTGCAATATCTGCTTGTCCAGAGTTAATCGAAGCAGAGGTATTGGCATTGGTGGAACAGAGTTACCAAAATAATTTGCTTCACTGTAGTGCTGCCTGGGAATTTTTTGTACAAGGACAGATAGCACATCAAAAAGTTATCAAGTTAGATATTAAAGAAATGTACTCAATGTATAAATTTGATTATATAGCCAAGCATTTTGGAGAGGAGCTTGCTAATTTATTACTTACATAGAGTTCTTCAAGAAAATTGAAAAAAGCGGAAAGGATTTATCAAAAAGAAATGGATCGACGAGATCAATTAGATGCTATCAAATGTGTTAATGAGTGCTCTCAAAGCTTAAGTTTTACATGTAACTACAAGGGACAGGGCTTGAGGGTTGCCTATTTTGGTCAAAAGTATTTTGAGTTTTCTGAGTTTGAAGCCGAAGTTGAGCTCTTTAGAGATAAATATAATATAATTTTCCAAGAACCAATCAGTAGAGATATCCCACTGAGTATAGACCGAGCTGGCCCCTAGTCAAACTGGTACCAATTTTTTTGCAGGGACTGCTCACAAGAGTTTGTGAGCAGTTTTAATTATATCTTCTAAAATGTATTTGTTCCTGAGAAATCAAAACCTATACCATTTAAATTTGTGTGTTTGGCACTGATAATTACAAGTGTTGCCATAATGGCAATAATTGTTCCGGAAATAATTTCACCACTATTGTCTCGAATATTTGCTCGACTTAAAACTCTACCTTTTCCTAATAATCTGATAAATTTTTTCTCTTTTCGATCCAATTGATCCCAAGATTTATCAAATGTTTGGTCCGTTACAGCACCTCTTTCAAGAGAATCTTCAATGAATTTGATATCCCTTTTATAGATATATCCATCTTCTTGTTGGAAAAGAAAATCTACAAAAATGGATTTTGCAAACTCAGCTCTTTGATCTTTGTCGAGCTCACTGTACTCGGCCTTAATTTCGCGAATAGTGAGCAGTTTTTCTTCATCACTTAACTGAGTTGTTTGATTGGCAAATGCAGGTAGTGAGTATTGAATAAATAAAGCAATCAAAACTAGAAACTTAGTCATGGTAACCTCCGGGGTAGATAATTTTTGTGCTGACCAATATTTACCATGGAGTAAAAAAATACTTTTACTTTCTGAATTTCTTACATGGGAAATAGAGCAATTAACGGTTACAAAAGTGTAACCATAGACTTCAGAAATACCATTTAGTAACTTAAAAGTCTTCAATACTCACAAGTCCCGGTGGTTTAAGCGCAGCATTTAAAGATAGGTGCCCTATTGAGATCATTGAAGAAAAATGAGAAGATGTTCTCAAAATATCTTAAAGGGAATCCATAAAAGGAAACCCTTTATGATTAGAGATATTATTCTAACTGTTTTTCCAGGTAGGTAATGAACCCAAGAAATCAGTTGCATATTTTAAGGCGGCTTCTTGATCAAGACCTTGTTCTTTCTGGTAGTATTCAGCATTTCCCTTTAAGATAACCTCATATGGGAGTAGAACTCCCTGCTCATTGGTGCAGTGAACACAATGAGTATTACTTGCTTCACCTCCTCCAAAATGTTCTGGTTTTTCCATTGGCATTCCACATGAACCACAGCTTGGGCATTTCATATCCATTTGTAATCTCCTTGTTAGAGCTTAATTAGTTTCAAGAAATGATTTAATATTTCATTTCCCTTGGTTTTAATGACAGACTTTTCACCTGCAAATATATCTTTGTTTAATAGGTAGTAAGAAATTAGTCCCATCCAAGTATTAAACAAGAGGTGGCTTGGCATTGTTTGGATGTCACCTGCTTTCATTTCATTTCTGGCAGCAGAGTTGATGAAATAGGCAATTCCGGTTTGGAGGTTAATAAGAGTTCCCCTAACTTCACCTGGGAGTAAGGCATTTTCGATTAAAAGCCTTGCATAAAAATTTTCATGTTTTTCAATAACTTTTAAATGTATTTTTAAAATTTTTCTCAGATTGTGTGCATCAGCAGATAGTTTTTTAAACTCTTCAGATATACTTCTCCCAAAACCATCTATTATTTCAATTAGCAAGTCCTTCTTGGTTGGGAAATGGACAAATACAGTGCCGTGAGAGACGCCTACCTTCTTTGCAATATCTAATGTTTTAGTGGATTGGATTCCATTTTTAGCAAATATTTCTAAACCTGCTGATACCAGTAAGGTTTTAGTTTTCTCTTTTTGCTGTTGTCTGGTTAGCGCCATTTTGGCTAAGTCCCCACTCACTGAGTTCTGACTTAGTGTTTCTCATTCTCGTCTTGGATGGTCAAGAGATTTTTTTAAGCACTTGAGAGTTACTGCTATGCGCTTCATAAAAAGTTAAGTGGTACCAGTAATACGCTATTATTCAGGTACCGCACCAGGGAGGTATTCACTTTTAGTCCACTACATTTGATCTGCTTTTCTTTTTTACTTTTTTACTTTCTTTCTCTGCATGCTCTTGCCTAATAATTGCTCTAGCTCACAATCTACTACTTTCCGATCTCTACGCTGGACGGAAGACCACCAACAATCGGTTGAGACGATTATCATAGTTACTGGCCAAACTGCAATGGTGGTTACTTGATATAGAGATGAACTGCTGGCAAAGTAATGTTTGCTCACATCTGACATTTTTTGCCATTTGTACCCGCGTACCTTGGCCCTGGAGCTTTAACTTTGAATTGAACGCTCATAGGTTGATGATCTGAGCCATTACTCTTGATGACGTTAGCGTTTTTTACCGTGAGACCACGATAAAAAATATGATCTAAAGGGTACCCCAAAATTCGAAGTCTTGTATCCGAATTATTGAAGCTAACCGAGTTAAGCCTTAACTTATTAGTTGACTTGAGCATGGTCGCCACCCGTTCTTCATTCCAAGTATTGAAGTCACCGGCAATCAGTAAAGGACCTTTGTGTTGAGAGAGCTTGCTCAAAAGTCCAGTTAGCTGCATGGCCCATTCTTTATTTGAAACGAAATTTAGGGAGTGAATGTTGGCCACCAATAATTTCTCTCCGTAAGGCAGGGAGTATTTGGTGATTAATGCCATTTTGGGGGTTGCAACTATAGGTTCTCTTCCTATGCTTCTCAAGTATTGGGAGAAGACTGCTCCAACTCGTGATGAAGTGGAGACACCAGTAGCAACACCTGTATTTGTATATATGAAAGACTTGGCAAATACTTGCTGATAACCTCGCTCTGGTTTTGTCTGGCAACACATTGCTTCTTGAAAAATATGAATATCATAATTCCCTTTTAATTTTCTATATTCAGTTTGCCAGTTTTCTTTTTGTTCCTTGTAAACATTCCAAACTAAAATAGAGAACTCTTTTTCAAGTTGGTGTTGCTGAGGTTGCCCAAAAGAAGTTAGTATTTCTCTTTCTGTTAACTCTATTCTCAAAAGAGAACATGAGCTCAAAAAGAGGAATAAGAACAATAGCGCTAGTGTCGATACTTCACATCTTTTTGCCATACACGACAGTATACACCAATTGATATGTTTTTTGGTGGTTTTACTATAAATTCAATGGATTACCCATGGTAATTTATTCCCCCAGCATTTGTTACGTCCTGATTTTAATTGAGCGAAATGATGTCTTCCACCTGCAGAAATATTGCTCGAGGACCTACCTAGCACCTGTTGGCAAAAATATTTTTCTTTTCCTGTAAATCCCAATATTTCTGCTATTTTCTTAAAGATCCTTAGTACTTTCGACGAAAGTTATTGAGTATAACAATATCTATTTAACTTAAAGCCATTTTATTGAGTTGCAAATAAATAGGAAAAAATGACAGAAAGAGAAATTCTTATCGTTGATTCAGACCCCGCTATAAAGGAGTACATTGGCTCCATTGGAAAAATATACAATTACCCCATTGTATTAAAAGAAAGCATTGAAGAGGGCATTACTCACGCTGAACAAGCGAATTGCATTTTTTCTGTGATCGATATTGTTATTAAGGGCAAGCATGGTTTCACTTTTGTTGAGCATGTGACAAAAGCGGGGATTCCCATTCCTGTGGCCATTATGAATGAGAAAATGGATGAGAAGTATAAGAAAAAAATGTCTCTTTTCTTTTGGGGGGTAAAGAAAAAACCTATTTCCAATGACGAATTTCAGTTATTTCTCTTCAATACATTAAAAAAAGTCGAATTCAAAGAAATGGTCAACAATTTAGAAATAATTATTAATCGCGACTTTCCCAACACCAATATGATTGATTTTGAAAAGTATTGTGATGAAAAAATAAAAGCGATGAATACGCCGCAAATTAATCACGCCTTCGAAGAAATTAGAAATGCCTTGGCGGGAATCAAAGAAAAACGGGGAGATGTTTTCTCGAAAATGGGTGATGTAGTTGAAGAGGAATCAGCTCTAATAAAATCACTGGGTGAATCTGGCCAAGAAGAAAAGAGCACTGTATCTGGTGGTGATGAGGATGAGCAGAGCACCACTGCATCTGGTGGTGGTGAAGAGGATGAGCAGAGCACCACTGTATCTGGTGGTGGTGAAGAGGATGAGCAGAGCACCACTGTATCTGGTGGTGGTGATGAGAATGAGCAGAGCACCACTGCATCTGGTGGTGGTGAAGAGGATGAGCAGAGCACCACTGTATCTGGAAGTCAGCTAGAAGATGAGGGCCCCCTACATAATTTAGAATCTCTTATTGATGAACTCAGTCCACAAATAATTAGTGCAATAAAGAAAAAGATAGAAGAGAAAATTAGTCACATCAGCTGCTTAGAAGACAGGGGGGAAATTATCACCGAAATTAAAGGACTAGAGGATTATTTTAAACAGTGTGCTGCAGAAATCATCAAGGGGGAAAATTATAGTGATGATGCTATTCAACGCCTCAGCTCTGCTGCAGTAAAAGAATCATTACAACGAGTCAAAGGCAAAATTGAGGGCCATGACCCCAATGAAATTTTGAAGATTAAATCCCTTCCTCCAAAGAACGAGAAAATTCCCGTCGAAAGCTCTAATGACGATCTCCCTCCAGCTGATCTTTCGCAGGAGTCGAAAAATAAAACTCCCAAATATGTCAAAAAAACAGAGCTTGAAAAATTAAAACGAGATATTCTCGATCGCAAAAATAAATTAGGACAGACCTGTATTATGTTAGCTGCCTTAGAACTCGATATTGAGGAAGTCAAAAAACAACTTGATAAATTTTGTAACCTAACCTTTAGAAGCAAAGATGGCCGCTCCATAGCTCATTATGTGGCTGCAGGAGGGTCACTTGACATTTTTAAACTCTTTGAAGAAAAAAAATTTAGTTTAAAAGAAGTTGATGAGGAGGGTAACCCTCCTCTCGTGATTGCCATACGCACTGCTAATATTGAGATCTGCCAATACCTTCTGGATAAGGTTGACCGAGTTAATTTTGTAGATAATAAAGGTATAACTCCAGTGATGTATGCAGCGGGAACTGGAAATTTAGAAATCCTGGATCTCATTATTAACAAAGGCTTTAATATTCATGCCAAAGATCAAAAAGGAAGAAGTGCACTTTGGTATGCAAAAAAGAGAAAATATAAAGACTGCATGGCACTTCTAATAAAAAAAGGATTGGCAGCTTAAGGCTGGTATCTCTTTCCGAAACTCTGTTAAAAATTTAACTAGCTTGTAGTAATTCAATATTTTCAAGTCGAAACCTAGTTAAAACAACTATCATTAAAGTATGATTAAAGTTGAACGCATTTTTAATTACTATTTGG